>MDTG01338107.1_pt1 | contig 27351 bp, 15 predicted proteins | sample 811421 | NCBI WGS metagenome assembly MDTG01 (sample SAMN05326645, study PRJNA326480) | marine metagenome | isolation source: seawater | place: Pacific Ocean: South East | collected 2011
TAATAATAATAATAATAATAATAATAATAATGGTCGATTACTCGAAGTGGGACAAACTAGACTACGGAGACGACGATGATAGCGATGGTGATGAAGATAAAGATAGCGATACGAAAGATGAGGCAGAGAAGCAGGCGAAGGAAAACGTGCCGCACTTCCCACAGCATCCGCAAGTGACGAAATTGCACCAACCGACCAGAGTTACGATTGGAAGCGGCGAAAGCGTAGACTTCAACGTGCCTCCTCCTACTATTTCGTCCTGGGACGCGGAGGACAATCATCCCTCAAAAGACGAGAAGATGATGAGCGAGCGCGAGTTTCGCGAGATGCAATGGATCGAGCAAGGTAAACAGCTTGAGCGCGAACACCCCGGCACGATGGTGTTCCGAGAACCACCGTCGCAAACAGAAAAAAGAATCGAAACGAAAATTTTTTCCGAAGAAGAAAAAGATGAAAGAAGGCGAGAAGCAATCGCTCGGAGGAAAGAGAAGTTCACCCGAAACGGAATTTTCGTCCGGAGAAACAGTAATCACGGTATCGAAGAGAAAGGAAATGGCGCGGGAGAACTCGATTACATGTGGTCGCAAACCTCGAGCGATGTCACGCTTTCCGTATTGGTGCCGCTAGGCACCAAGGCAAAAGACATTTGCATAGATGTTACAGAAACTTCAGTGAAAATCACACTGTGCAAAGAGTTAGTGTTTGACCGCGAGTGGGAACATCCGATTGGAGAAGAAGTGGAAGATTACGATGAAGAAGAGGAATACAACACCGGTGGCGGTTTGAAGTTTAACGAGTCCGACAAAAGTTTCACGCCGATTCCACGACAGCTGACTTATGGCTCCTGGGAAGTTACAGATTACGATGAGAATAATCGAGTTATTCGAGTAACTGCGCAGAAAAAGAGCGTTGAGTTGATGCGTCACTGGTGGCAGAAGTGCTTGAAAGGCGAAGAGAATCATGGAGAAATGTTAAAGCTTCCAGATCGCTCGGCGTCTGTGAGAGGTTACGACTCGAAAAAAGTTTGGGACGATGCGCACGCCGACTTCAAAGCTCAAGTGAAAAACAGAGAATTAATTGACATCGATGTCGGGAAGTAGCAGTAGCAATAGATATTGTAGGTATTAATAACACGAGATGCGCGCGCGCGCGTTCGAGTTTTACGTCCAAGTATTAGTTTGATTTCTGATTGTACATTTTTCTTTTCTTATTTCGCCTACAATATTCTTATCGCCCTAGCTCCTTCTGCAGCCCCTTTTCTAAGTCACGATCGACGAATGGACGACGACTGGCTTTATCGTAGTAGCCTGCAAAAGTATACACTCCACCCATGAAGCACAGAGCACCGACGAGCATACCCAAAGCTTCGTATTTTCCGACTATCTTCGCGGGCAAATTATCCAACGCTGGTTCCGGGTGCTTATCTCCCGCGTCCCAGATCAGTTCGTGCTCTTCCTCTAAAGGGGCTGTTGGGGGAGGCGCAGTACCCGTTGGCGACCCCATTCCTGCGTTTACTTTTGCCGTCGTCGCGATCGAGCGTTCACCTCCCTTTCCTACGACTACCGCAAATCTACCTCCACACGCAGAAAGACCGCTGGTAGTGCTGCCGCTGCTGCTAAGACTACTGTTAATACCCAAAAGACGTCGCGAAGCGCGAAGAACCAAAGATCGCATAATAAAATTCCTTTCTTCTTTTTTTTTCTTGTTTGTGAGGACAAAAAGTGAAAAGGAAGAAAAAGACGTTGTTTATTATTTTATTTTCGATCCAACAAGAAAGAGGGACAGGGAGAGAGGGCACCCTCCTCGAAATGCTCAATCAAAAGCCAAAAAAAAAATGGAAAAAACGAAAGGAATTTGAAAAAAAATCTTGAAGAATCTTTCGCAAAAGCAAGCGCACTCGCGTCACCACACACACGCGCGCGCGCGCAAAGAACGGACGAACTCGAAAGACACGAACAGGAGACCGCTTTGTCGGTTTTTGTTGTTTGTGAGCTTCGAGAGAGATTGTGCTGAGACAAGCAACGAGGAAAGGAAAAAAGAAAAGAGAAATCTCTTTTTGTGCGCGTGTTGCCTCCGTGTTGTTGGTTTGTCAGTCAAAGATGGAAGGAGGTGCGGCGATTCGAGATAAGGCGATAAGCATAGTCAAAGAAGCGGTGAGAGAAGATAAAGCGGGAAATTATGAAACCGCATTTACGCTCTACATGCAGTCCCTGGATCATTTTAAGTGCTACCTCAAGTACGAAAAGAATCCAAGAATGCAAGACACTATTAAAGGAAAGTTCAACGAATATCTCGAAAGGGCCGAAGAATTACATAAAATCGTAGCGGAGCAGAAGAATGCAACGGATCAAGCCACAGAATCGGGAAATCCTGAGGCTATGAAAGCTCACCCGGGCTCGGGCGGCGCCTCCACTTCAAATGCTGGGGGTCAATCAAAGGAGGATAGCACGGAGCAGCTTAAAATGAAACAACAACTCGGAGGCGCAATAGTGACAGAAAAACCAAACGTAAAGTGGTCAGACGTAGCAGGATTAGACCTCGCTAAAGATGCTCTGAAAGAAGCTGTCATCTTACCCGTAAAGTTCCCTCAATTTTTTACGGGTAAGCGAAAAGCATGGTCAGGATTTTTGTTGTATGGTCCGCCAGGAACGGGGAAATCGTACTTAGCGAAAGCAGTCGCAACGGAAGCAGATTCTACTTTCTTTTCGGTGAGCTCGTCAGACTTGGTGTCGAAATGGATGGGCGAATCGGAGAAATTGGTGAATAATTTGTTCTCCATGGCGAGAGAGAAAGCTCCTTCAATTATTTTCATTGACGAAATAGACGCACTTTGCGGAGCTAGAGGAGAGTCGGGCGAGTCGGAAGCTTCCAGACGCATTAAAACAGAGATCCTCGTGCAGATGCAAGGCGTTGGTTCCGATTCGGCGGGAAAAGTTCTAGTTTTAGCCGCTACAAATACGCCGTACTCGTTGGATCAGGCTGTGCGAAGACGTTTTGATAAGAGAATTTATATACCACTCCCGGAAGCGGCAGCGCGAGCACATATGTTTGAAGTCCACGTCGGGGAAACACCTCACGACTTGACGAGCGAGGATTTTGAAAGCTTGGGTGTGCAAACACCGGGCTTTTCTGGATCAGATATAGACCATGTTGTTAAAGACGTGCTGTATGAGCCTGTTCGTAAGACGCAAGAGGCAACACACTTCAAAACGGTCACTAAAGAAGAGGATGAAACTAAGGAGTATTACATGCCGTGCTCTCCCGGAGATCCTTCCGCTTGGGCATCGACTCTGGATGAACTTGCCAGCTTAGGATACGCGGATCGAGTGATGCCTCCACCTATAACATTGGGTGATTTCAAGAAGATTCTTTTGAGAGCAAGGCCAACGGTAGCTGCTGCTGACTTGGAAGTACACGAGCAGTTTACGAAGGAGTTTGGAGAAGAAGGCTGAGAAGAAAATGTCCTTGCCGGAAAGAAAAATAGAAGGAAATGTATTTAGTTATAAAATGTTGTAACTCGCTTTGTGCTACTCGCGTAATTAGTGGAGTATCGGATTTCAACCATTTCTTCCCTTATGTAAAAGCGTTGTTTGTTCGCGCGTGCTTGCTTTTGCTTGCTCACCCGCTCCTTTTGGGCTCGGTAGAAATATTTTGATACAAAAATTCAAAAATATATCTCCACATCGGCCACCAGACAAACTTCCGCACAACCTCAACAGAGCGGAGACGGGAAAAGATGTCCGCTCCGCCCACATCCGAGAAGCATCAAAAGACTTTGGCGGGATTCTTCGAGAAGAGGAAGGCCCAATCCTCCGAAGATGGCGCCGAAATGTGCGACGACGACGCCGCTGGAGAAGAAGGAGGAAATCAAAAAGAAGAACAGACCACGACGACGACGACGGAGAATAATTCGCCAACGCAGCAGAAAGAAAACATCGAAGGTGCCGCAAAGAAGCGCAAACTGGTGAGAAAATCTGAAGTTCTTTATGCGAACGCGAAAACATCGTCCTCCGCAGAACAAACAAAGTTGGACAACGCGAAGAATTTGGAATTGCAGCAACAGGACAAACAACCGAAAACATCAGAAGGACTTCAACACACAAAGGAAAAAGAAGACGATGAGAAGGAGCCAAAGAAGAACGTCAACGTTGCCAACTTGAATGATGAAAATGACGAAGAGTACAAAGCATCGCGCGAATCTGATGATGAGGAAGAAGAGGAAGAAGATGATGATGATGAAATCGAAGACATTGAAGGCCCACTTTCTACTTCTGTTCAAAATAAGGCGAAGAAAACAAAGTCAAAAAATGGTAAGGAAAAATCTGAAGCCGGCGTTGGAGCTTTACAAGTCGAGCTTGCACAGAAATACATCAGCGAATCATCGGAATCAATCCCAACGTGGAAGGAGAACACGGCAACACCGTTTGGAATCGTTGCGGATACCTTTGAAAACATTGCTGAGACGACGAAACGGTTGGAGATCACAAACTTGTTGACAAATACATTCAGATCTATTATTCGTGGTGGGTTATCTGATGATTTGCTCGCGGCAGTTTATTTGGCTTCAAATACGATCGCACCGCAACACCAAGGTATTGATCTCGGTATAGGTGATGCCACCCTGATCAAATGTTTGGCCGAAGCAACTGGGCGAAAAGAGGCAAACATAAAAGCGGACTACCGCGAGGCTGGTGACCTGGGATCTGTCGCCATGGCATCCCGATCAACGCAACGAACGATGTTCCAACCTGCACCATTAACGGTAAAAGGTGTCTTACAGGAGTTCCGTGTGATAGCTACTACAGCAGGGACGAATTCGGTAGATCAAAAGAAGGGACGAATTAAGAAATTGCTCGTCGCCGCCAAAGGCAGCGAAGCTGGATACATTGTGAGAGCATTACAAGGAAAGCTGCGCATTGGTCTCGCACAGCAAACCGTGAACGCTGCCCTCACGCACGCAATCGTTTTAGAAGCAAATAAAACCGCAAGTTTGAAGCTAGACGCTAACGCCCTAGCAGATGAGCTCCTGAAAGCTGTGGATATTGTGAAGCTTGTTTTCTCGGAATGTCCGAGCTATGACTTGGTTGTCCCAGCGCTCTTAGATGTTGGCATTGACGGGCTGCAGGAGAAATGCCAGTTTAAACCGGGTGCCCCAGTTAAACCGATGTTGGCAAAGCCAACGACTGGTGTTGCAGAAGTTTTGAACAGATTTTCCGACGTTGAGTTCACATGCGAATATAAATATGATGGCGAGCGAGCTCAAGTGCACTTACTCGAAGATGGATCGATAAAGATTTTTTCCAGAAATCAGGAAGATAACACGCCAAAATTCCCCGATATCGTTTCGAAATTCAAAAATTACTTGAACAACGTTGACGGAAAAATAACCTCAGTAGTCATCGATTGTGAAGCTGTGGCATACGATAGAGAGCAAGATAAGATTCTTCCTTTTCAGATTTTGAGTACGAGAGGAAAGAAAAATATCAAAATTGAAGACGTGAAAGTGCAAGTCGCGTTGTACGCATTTGATTGTTTATATTTGAACGGAAAATCGCTTCTGCGCGAACCGATGAGCGTCAGGCGTCGTGCACTGTATAATTCGTTCTCAGAAACCAAAGGTGAATTTTTATTCGCCACTGCAAAAACGAGTAAGGACGTGGAAGAGTTGCAAGTGTTTTTGGATGAATCCATCGCAGCGAATACCGAAGGTTTGATTGTAAAGACCATGGATGCTACGTATGAACCCTCTAAGCGCTCATTAAATTGGTTGAAGTTAAAGAAGGATTATATGGAAGGATGTGGAGACTCGTTAGATTTGGTTCCAATCGGTGCTTGGCACGGTAGAGGTAAAAGGACTGGAGTGTATGGAGCTTTTCTTCTCGCGTGCTACGACGAAGATGGAGAAGAGTTTCAAACAATTTGTAAAATCGGTACTGGCTTTTCCGAGGTTGACCTGGAAACCTTGTCAAAAGCGCTCGAACCGCATTTAATAGAAGCTCCCCGCTCTTACTACAAATATCCTGAAGGTATGGCACCTGACTTGTGGTTTGATGCAAAGTTAGTTTGGGAAGTGAAAGCAGCTGATCTGTCGATTTCTCCAACACACAAAGCTGCGATGGGTTTGGTGGATCCAAACAAGGGTATTGCTTTACGTTTTCCACGCTTTTTGCGAAGCCGAGAAGATAAAGAGCCGGAGATGGCGACTAACGCGCATCAAGTCGCAGATTTTTACAATGCTCAGGCGAATAAGCAAACTTTCGAGAAGGAATGAAATACGGATATTTAGCTCGCTTCGTTGGAAACAAACACAAATACTATAATCAACTATAAGAAGAACTATTCAAGACTCGACCGCAGGCGTTGCGAAGCAGCAGCTGAAACTGCCGCTGCTTTTCTTTATCGATCGTTCTACTTTTACTACTTTCTTTTTACCGCCAAGCCCGTTCGCATTTGAGGCATCTACACTTTGCTCCACCAGCTCGGAGCTAATAAAAATATCTTTTTTCACTTCTTCAAGATCACCATCTAACCCATCCTCCTCCTCTTCGTCGTCGTCTTCGTCCCTATTAGAAGAGGAGCCAAAGCCACTGAACGATAATATACTATTAAATATGGGCGTGAGCGGAGCTGCGAATGAATCAATATCTAAGATCTGATTTTGTGAGCTTCCTTCGGTTTCGTTGAATTCAGTCGACGCCGTTGCAAAAGACGACTCACTGTCGTACTCGTTTTCGTTATTTTCTGTCTTAGCTTTTGATTTAGAAACTTTTGCATTTTTCTTCGCTGATCCTTTTTTCAAAACTTCTTGCTTATGAATCAGCCATTCGTCGCAAATTGCGGGCAACTCCTCGTAGGATTTCCCGATCCCGTTTACGATTATATTCTCAATCAGTCTACCGAGAGACCCAAGCGTGACGTGACATAAACCGCTAGCTACGACTTTACATGTCGTTTCTGTTGTTGGAATAATTGATATCAATCCGTCTACTATGGCATGTTTTGTAATATTATTCACCGTTCGAAACATTGTCTCGTGCGTCTTCGTTTTCCCCTTCATAAAGTCATCAAAGGCGTTCGGTGACGTGCTGCGCGTGTCGACGAATTCGACCTGTCCGCCTTTCAATAAAGGCTTTACCACCATCGGAAGCTTTATTCCCGGGACAGTGCGCACGACCGTGACGAATCTTTCTTCTTTCTCTTCTCCATTTCTGTCTATATTTACGAGTTCAAGACCTGTCCGTAAAGTTTCAGCCTCTTTCGTTCCCACTCGTTTCATATGGAATTGGCGGAAATCCTCCGTATCCTTGTCCATGACGAAGACCGTCGCGGGACAGTTCAACTTTGATTCAAACGTGAAGCGCTTTCCATACTCCTTTCCCCCGCCCATGGTCAGAACAGTTTTGCGCGCACGTGAAGGTAACAAATATGTATATATATATATATATATATAAGCAAGGCGCCGAAGCGCGCGTCAAAGTAAGAAGAAGTTTGAAATATCTCTTTGATTATTATTTTAATCGTCCTTGGTTGGACTTCCCGCTTTCGACCCCCCAATGCCCAAAAGGGAAGACTTTTTGCTTTTGGAAAGACCAAGAAATTCAAAAAAGAAGACCACGAAGTCGCTCTCGCTTGACGTTATAAATCTGTCCGTGTTTATACTTTTAACGCGATGATGAGGTCCAAAATGCACGGAGATTTTTAGTACGCGCGATGAGTAATAACGGTCTGACGCCAATTATGACGCGCTTGCGTATGACTTCCTTGCGAGAAAATGGCAACGAAGGGGAGACGAACACGCCGATGAATTATACGAAATCTTCGGTGGGTTTGCAGTTTTCGCCAGTTTCTGTTTTACTAACGCCGGACCTGAGCGTCTCCACGGAGAAGAAGAAGAATGAGAAGACGACGAGGGCGACGAGGATGAGAGAAGGTAATGAGGAAGAAGAGGATTTGATCTCCCCGCGTTCTCCTCCGCCAGTGTCGACGTTATTCAACTCGGAGGAGCCACCTCCCTTACTTCGTCCTATTATGCACCGACCAAGTTTTCCTGAAGATGACTTGAAGCCAGAGGATGGCTTAACGCGCATGAACTCCTTAAACGAAACCAAGTTATTAGCTGTTACAAACCTGAGACGTCAAAAATCAAATTCCTTGCCTTCGAACTTTCGCTTCGACGCTCATTTTCGATACGAACGTAGACTAAGTAGAACTGCAAACGCTGAAGTATGGCTCGTAACCGGTTTGGAAACGGGAGAACCGTTCGTCGTGAAAAAACGACATAAGCCATTTTCGAGCGATTCAGATCGGAAATCTGCTATGAGAGAGCTCGAGGCAGTGGCGAGTTTGCCGGAACATGAGAACGTGGTGAAAGTATTCCGAGGATGGCAACAAGAGCGCCTCTTCTGCATGCAATTTGAATATTGTGAATGCGGCTCACTCGGCACTGTTTTGCAGCGATTAAGACCAGGCGTTGTCCTAGAGGAACGCGATATATGGCGTTTAACATTTGAGGTTGGGAGTGCGTTGAAACACATTCACTCGCACACAGTTCTTCACTTAGATTTGAAACCGGAGAATATTTTTATCAATCGTCAGGGAACGTTCAAAATTGGGGATTTTGGTTTGGCTTGGGCACCAGGTCACCTATGGCGCGTTGAGGATGGTGACGGTGAATACGTAGCTCCAGAATTGCTGAACTTGAATGCTGATGAGAAACCACAACCTTCGTGTGATATTTTTTCGTTTGGCGCCATGTTGTATGAAGTCGCATCTGGAAGGAAATTCCGCGAGTACACATCGAGAGAAGAAAAAGATTATTCAATTCCAAAGGAGAGAAGTCTCGCTTTACGGAATTTAATAATCATGTGTCTGCATAGAGATCCAAATATGAGACCAACTGCCGATCAAATCGTCGAAACGGCAATAGAAAAGTTATAATTTTAAGCGGGAAGTTGTATTTTTTTGTATTCTTATCTATTCTATTCTATTCTATTCTATTCTATCTATTTGCCCTTATCAAGCGAAAAGAACAGAAGCAAGACGCCTTCGCGTTCGTTCTGCTAAGGATGAAGTCGCACCAAAATTTATGGACTCGATGAGTTCAATGCATATTTCTCTGCCGAGAGTTCTCGAATCCTCTTTAGTATACACGTCGCTTTTTGATTTGAGTAAACAAAGTGCGTATGCACATGCCCTCTCCCAATCCGATACTACAACAGAAGCTAAAACAGCTCTTAAATTCAATTCAAAAGACTCTGTTCCGCCTTCTTCGTATTCTAATATACATTTCGCGTGATCTTCAAATATTATATTATGTTCATTCGCACGAATCTTAAGTTTCAAGCGGGCACGAGCTGCGATGGTGGAGAATGATACTTGAGGTGCTCCGATTCCTTCCTTCTTTGCTTCCGCTAATATTTGCTCCGAAGCATTCACCAATGACTCAACACTTTCGACGGAAGCGTCGCTTTCGTTCAGCTCAATCATTGCCAAAGCACTGTATATTTCGGCCTTTAGAAATGCTGGAGTTGACCGCATGGAATCCTCAGAGTTCGTAAAAGCGATGAGAGCAGCCCGTTGTGTGGCAGAACTGGCAGAACTGCCTTCAGCCAAGCCTTGTAAAGCGACTTCAACCTTTGCTTTGATTGATTCGATATCGACTACATCCGAGGTGCTCTGTACTCCCCCGTCCTCCCGAAATTTACTATTTTCGTCGTTTTCGTTCGGGTTGATATTAGCTAACTCCGCCGCTCGTTGGATAAACTTTTCGCAGTCCTCTTCGGTTATTACACCTTGAAACTGTTCGACGAATTTGCCTCTATGCAGTAGCATTATTGTTGGGAGAGAACTGACTTTTAAAGCTTCCGCGACATTCGGAAACGCGTCTACATCTATTTTCTTCAGTTTTACTCTGGTTTTTCCTTCCATTGCTTTCACTAGACGCGGTGTTAATATCTTACAGGGGTTACACCAGTTCGCGTAAAAGTCAATGATGATTGCGTTACTTTGCGAATCTGCAACTAAGGCGTCCAACTCCTTCGCGTCTTGTATCTCGGAGATGTCCGCCCCATAAGTCGAAGTAGAGGAAGAAAAGTATCTCAAACTTGTAGGGGTAAACCGACCAGCGAATGAGTCTCGGCTTGCATATGACGATCTGACCGCGCTGCGCACTTGAGAAACCGCGTGACGAAGCATGTTCTATTTTAATGAAGTGTTGTAACCGGCTAATCACGATCACTTGATGTATCGAACGAGTAAAAATTTTTAGAAACAAGGCAACATTCCTCTTGTCGTCAAATGACTAAACTCACATTTCACATAGCTATGAATTATTCTGTTTCTAATTCCTTATCTTTTGTTACCCATCATGCCCATCATCTTATTCATCATCGAAGGATCCTTTTCCATCTGCTGCATCATGTTCATCAGACCTTTTTCGCCGCCGAACATGTTGCGCATTTGCGGGGGTAACGCTGACATCATTTGTGACATCTGCTGCTGCATAGCTTGTTGTTGTCCATGACCTCCTCGACCTCGTGAACCTTCTTTTGGCATTTTCATTCCCTTCATTCCCTTCATCATTTTGGCCAACCGTTTAAATTCTTCTAGCAACTCTATGTAGGCTTGTGGAGATTTTCCAGCGCCTCGAGCAATCCTAATCATGCGCTTCTTGTCTGTTAATATTTTCATATTGCACGTATCTAGCTCTGTATCTGACATAGAATCCATTAAACATAACATTCGTTTAATCTTAGCTTGACCAGCTCTTTCAGAACCTTGCGGTAACGCATCTGCCATTCCTGGAATCATAGACATGACCTGAGACATCGGTCCCATCTTCGTGATGTTTTGAAACTGCTCGTACAACAATCGCATTGTGAACTGTCCAGAGGTAATACCATCGACTAATTTCTGCCCTTGGTCTTCGGGGACTACGTCAGATAACTTTTCCATCAAACCTTGCCAATCACCAAGTCCAAGTAAACGCGAAACAAAAGGTTGTGTATCAAACGCTTCGATGTCCTCAAGATGTTCGCCAGTTCCGACAAAAATAATAGGAGATTTAGTGGCCGCGACCGCTGCAATTGCACCCCCCCCTTTCGAGTGGCCATCTGTTTTCGTCATTATGACCGCACCAACATCGACTGCGGATTTGAAAGCTTCCGCCTGATCTTTCGCCATTTGGCCCATGGAGGAATCCATTGTGTATATAGTCATTGTTGGACTGACTGCTTCGTCTACAACCCGCATCTCTTCAAAGAGGGCCTCGGACTGCTTATGTCTCCCCGACGTATCTACTATAATTAAATCAAACTTTTCTTCCTTGAATCTTTGCACGCCTTCGGCTGCTATTTTTGCTGGATCTGATTCGGTATACGAGCCGTAAAAAGGAATTTTAGCTTTTGTCGCGTTCTGCTTCAACTGATCAAAAGCACCCGCGCGAAATGTATCTGCGCAAACTAGCGCTGACTTAAACCCTTTCCTAGCGTAATAACTCGCGTATTTTGTGCACGTCGTTGTTTTACCACAACCTTGTAAACCCACAAACATGACAACGTTTGGTTTTCCTTTCTTGGGAACAAACTTTGCTCTTACTTCCGATTTTGCATCGCCTCCGTCAAGCATATTACACAGCTCGTTGAACACAGCCTTTTCCAACACTTTCTTCGCGTTGATGCCGCCGGCGAGATCGTTAATATCGACCGCTTTCACGATGTTTTTCTTCATCTGAACTACGTACTGGACGTTCACATCTGCGGACAGTAAAGCTTTCGTAATTTCCTTCAAGACGTCTTCCATAATTTCCTCGTCGATGATGGTGTGCTTGCTCAATGAGCTCAAAGCGTTCGCCAACTTACTCCCGAGTTCGTTCAGCACCATGATGACGTCGCTTTATTTTTGTATGACGCGTTGTAACTCCTTCCTCCTTCTCTGACTGTCTGTTCGCGTCTTCCTCTTCTTCTTCTTCTTGCGTATATGTGCACTATTTATTCTATTTACAGAAGAGAGAAAGAACGACGAACGAAAGAAGAATTTTTATTACCCGGACTCTCTCATCAAAAAAGTAAAACCCCCCACGAAACAAAGTGGGTCTTTCTCGTACTGTCTCTCTTTTTTCTTCCTGACCTCACCCCCCCCCCATCTCCGATCTGGATCAAAAATCAAAGGTCTACCATATTGACTCGATCCCAGATCCAAAAAATTTGACGGCGGAGACCAATCTGAAGCCACACGCAAAGCAAAGAGCAATCTTCTTCAGTATACTAGCACATAGAGGGTAGAACAAAAACGCGCAGAGACGGATACACATAGATCAAATGACGACAACGACGACTTCAACTATGGCGGATAATCCCGTCTGGAAAGCCGTGAAACCATTCGTGAACGGTGGTCTCTCTGGGATGGGCGCGACGTGTGTGATTCAGCCGCTCGATATCGTCAAAGTTCGATTACAACTCGGCGCAACTGGGGGACCCATCGGTGTTGCCGCCGGGATCATCAAAAACGATGGTTTTGGTGCGCTTTACACCGGTTTGTCCGCTGGTCTGTTGCGTCAAGCGACGTACACGACGGCTCGTCTTGGCATTCACTCTGAGCTTATGGATTACCTCAAAAAACAAAACAAAGGAGAGGCTTTGCCACTCTCACAAAAAGCCGGAGCAGGTTTAGCCGCCGGTGGTTTGGGTGCCCTCTTTGGTTCGCCGGCAGATTTGTCGTTGATTCGTATGCAAGCGGATAAAACTTTACCGGCCGAACAAAGAAGAAATTACAATGGCGTTGTTCACGCTTTGAGCGACATTCTCAAGAACGAAGGTATCGGAGGTTTGTTTACTGGTGCGAGCACCACTGCTGTCCGTGCGATGGCTCTCAATATGGGTATGCTCGCCTCTAACGAACAAGCAAAAGAGATGTTAACTGAACAAGGTTTCACCGGTTTCCCGAAGACCTTCATCGCATCATCCATCTCTGGTTTCTTTGCCTCTTTCTTTTCGTTGCCTTTCGATTACGTTAAGACAATGTTACAAAAGCAGAAAGTTGATCCAGCGACGGGTAAATTACCATATTCTGGTATGATGGACTGCGCAATTAAAACGTTCGCCGAAGGTGGTCCGTTGAAATTTTACACTGGCTTTCCCACGTACTATGTGCGAATCGCCCCTCACGCCATGATTACGCTCATGGTTTTAGACACAATTCAGAAGTTTGAGAAGAACAACGGACTTTAATTTCGAGATGTTATTACCTTTATATACACTTACATATTAATACATATAGATAAGCAGTTTTGTGGTTGAAATAAAGAGAAGCATTTTATTCATAATCGTAAGCATTGTTACGTCCCAACCCTCCCGCTGCTCCGCAATTGTATATACCCAGGATGGACCCTTCTCTCGATTTTTTTTCTTTACTTCTTTGTCACGTATTTCTCGCAAAAGTAAATTATGTGTTGACTAGGTGGAAGGAGAAAGAGGAGGGAATATTTGAACATGTGGACGTATCCGCGGCGTCGCCGCCGCTGTTATCGAATTATCACTACTTTCTTCTTCTTCTTCCTTTTCTGGGTCCTTCCCATTCGCGCCGAAGAGCGAGGAGAACTCGTTGTCACAGACGGAGAAGTACAAAAAAAAAAAAAAACATTGTTGATAAGAAAATTTCCGGAGGACGTTTCCGGGACGTTAAAAGGCATGTGGCACGCTTCATCATCGAAGTCGTCCTCCACGCCTTTGCGTGAAATTTCGAATAAAAGACACTACACCAGCGGTTCGAAAGGAGTTTTTCAGTTGCAGATGCGACAACAGAAAAACGAATCAAAAAACAGTTGTTTTTGGGTAGAAGGAGACTTGTTGCTGCGAACGACTTCATCTCCGGTCATGCATGTAAATTTTGCTGGAGTGTACCTTAACGCCACAGGGATAGTTCACGCTCACGGACAGAGCAGAAATCTAGAGCATGTATCCTTGGAAAATTCAAACGAACAGCGTTTCTACCAGTCAGATTTTAGAGAGGCGCTCAGAACTTCGGCTTCAGATTTAGTGTGGGAAGTGGCACAGAAGAAGGATGCAAGTAAGACAAGAAACGAGGATAAAGAGGCTAATAACGATACAGGAACGTCACTTTATGATGCAATGCGTCGTCGCCAACGATTGAACTTGTTACTTTCGGGACCATTGAACACCACAGCTTATCCTTCTACATGTGAATTTGCACTTAAGTTATTCATCGAACCAGGAAAATATTCACTTCCTGAAAAAGTTGGAGATGATGCTGGAGTGAAATCAAGATTAAAGATTAGTAAAGGCGTATACCGACCTCGTAGAAATGTTTTACCTGATGCCTCCTTCGATGCTGTTGTTACAGGGACTTTAGTTTCTGAAAACTGCGGCTTTGAATTTGTTCTCAATGCAACAACTTTTAAGATGCAAGAGTATTACGCAAAAGCAACCAACTATGGATACATAGCAATAGCGATTGTTCTGTTTCAGTTGTATGTCTTGGCGAAACAAGTTGAGTATGCGGGTAATACGCAGAGTTCTTTGTCAAAGCTCTCTATATTATCGCTTGGATTCCAATCAACTTTGGATGCCTATCTTTGTCTCGGTCACTTGATCTCAGGAATTGTTGTCGAAGAAATATTTCCATATTTTGCCTGCCTAGCGTTTTTAGAATTTATGATGTTTTCCGTGTTTGAAATGCGCTTACTGTTGCACGTTTGGAAAATACGAAACACTTCAAATAATAGTAGTTCTTGGATAGACTTACGAAGAGAGCTCTCTGCTTTGTATGGGAAATTCTATGCCGGTTTCTTTGGCGGTGCATTCTTGATTTACATGTTGCAAAGTTTTCAGACATTTTGCGTTTTATTATTATCCTCATATTGGGTACCGCAAATTCTATGGAATTTATACTCGAATTCGAGAAAACCTTTCACACCGATGTATATAGGGATTATCAGTATAACTCGAAGTTTTATTCCGCTATACTTTTATGGATGTCCGAAAAATTTTGCGGGAATGGAACCGAATTATGTCTTGTGTGCTCTCGTCACTTTGTACGTGTCTATGCAAGCGTTAATTTTACTCGCTCAACATTACGTTCATCCTCGAGTTATTACATTCAAATTAACGAAGTGGCTACCAGAAGTGCATAATTATCATAAGAATTACATGGGGTTCGGAGATTGCTCTATTTGCCTAAGTAGTCTTAAAAGTAGTACGTCTCCAGAAATGCAAATGCACGCGCCCTGCGGTCACATTTTTCATGCGCATTGTCTTCGTAGATGGATGGACGTGAAATTAGAATGCCCGACTTGCCGTGCGAAATTGCCACCAATGTAGATATAGCCTCGAGAAGTTGACTCCATCTAACAGAAAGTTGATTGGAAGAGACAAGTACCCTAGCCAACTAGTTTAGCTAGTCTAGTCTAGTTTGTCATATATACTCATTATTCTAATGCCATCGCTGCTTTTGGATTAAACCAACCCCCTAGAGCTCCAATTATAGATACAGCTGTGTAACCATAAGCTAAATGAGTGGCCGATAGCTGAGCGCCCCCCCAATACGTCGTTAGAAATGCACCTATACGCGCAATCATGTTACCATATGAATGTCCCGTTGCGCGAATCTCTACTGGATATGCCTCCGCACTAAGTAGCCATGATGCTGATCCAGATATTGGCGCAGCTGCTCGGGCAATCATAGCAAATACTAAAGGTAATGGTACATTTGGTGTAATTAACAGTGGGAGCGCTAAACCAAATACAAGAAATGAAACCGTGCAAACCTTTCCACGCGATAAAAATTCAACCATGAAAACTCCTATAATGGTTCCGCCAATCTCTCCGAGACACGAATATATAAGTTCTTTAAATGGAAACCTTTCGGACTTTGGAACGTGTAATACTCTAGGCAGAAATAAGATTACTCCGTAATAACAAAAAGTTTGCGCGAAAGAAGTAAGCCAAACGCAAACTGTTGCAAGAAGATATTTTGGCTTGAATAAATCTCTCATGCTTGCGTGATGTTCTTCCTCATCTTCCAACTTGAACGGTTTCATCTCTGATCTGTTTGTTTTTGCTATCTTGTCCATAATAGTCTCCGCTTCTGCTGCTCTGCCTTTAGCGAGCAGCCACGAGGGTGACTCATCAAGAAAGCCAAGAAACAATAGCGAAAGAACTGGTGGTACAGACGCTAGGAGAGTAAGATACCGCCAACCTCGCGAATCGAGAACAAAATAAGCTAGCTCAGTAATCAAGATACCACCGATGGCAAACCATACCCAAATTGACATCAACACTTGTCCTCGAATTTTATCCGGACAAATCTCCGCAAGCAAATCGTACGGCACTGAGAAACCCCCGATACCAACACCAACTAAGAAGCGCATGGAGACTAGAAAATACACGCTTGGTGAAAAAGAGGAAGCGACTCCGAATCCAGCGATCAATGCGATGGATAAAATGAAAGCAGGCTTCCTGCCAAATCTATCACCAAAGATTCCAAACGCAGAGCAACCGACAATTTCTCCTGCAAAGACAGAAGCTGCGATAGAGCTTGCTTGAATTGGGTTCAAATGCCACTCCTTAGCCGCGTCGATGCTCATGAATGCTAATAGATTCACCTCTACGGATTCAGCCATGAGGCAAAAGCCTGTGATTAAGAAAAGTATCCAGTGATATTTACCCCAGCCAATCGCGTTTTTTGCATCATGGAGCGTGGATGTCACCGCCACCGCTCCGGCAGAGGAGGAGGAACGTGCTCCCTTTCGCATCTCCTTTTTTGTTGAGAATATCCGAAATCGCGCGCCTTAGTATTATTATACCGACGGTTTCCTCGCTCGCTCGCTCTCGCTCTCGCTCTTTCTCTCGCTCTTTCTCGCTCTTTCTCGCTCTTTGCACTCTCTTTTAAACGCGGTGGCTATCAATCGTTGCTTTCCACTCAAGAGACTCTTTATGTAGACGATCGTCGATGTGAAGAGGTTCTCTTCTGTTATGCAAAAGAGGGCGCGGCGTCCCATCTCCACCAACGAAAAAACAAACACCAAAATGCCAAGTGCCAAATGCCAAATGCCAAAGGATCAAAGCAAAAAAAAAACAAAAAAAAGAAATCGCAACAACCAACAACACAAAACAAAACAAAAACAAAAACAGCCCAATCCCGAGAGGAGCGAGGAATGAAACCAACGAGCGATAGAAGTGAGCGCAGAGTATCTCCATAAGAGGAGACCAGAGCGCGGAAAAAAGAGAGCGAATATAAATAAAGCACCTTTGCCCCGCGCGCGACCGAATAGAATATAATCACTCGCCGTTGGTCTTCTTTGGCGTGGTGCCTAAAACATTTTTGAATAAAAGGAAAAGATGAAAAACGTTGCGGGTGAGGATATGCGAGGACGCAAATCGTCGAACAACGTTTTGCGCGATGATAATGCGGTGATATTGAAGAATGCTGATGATATTCGCTCATCCATAATGAATGACGAATCAATCGATGGTTCGGGGGGTGATTTTATATCTCTCACTCAAGCGATGGAGAAGAGCGAAAAAGTCTCTTACGGTTTCGCAGCGAGTTCAAAAAATGTTACGTCACAATCTGAAAGATCTCAGCCAATATGCTCGTCTCCTCAGAAGAAAAACGCAACTTCTGCGCTGGATCGGTTGCTTTGCACAAACAGCAGACGAAGAGAGGGTAATAATAATAGTAGATTAAATATGGAAACGAAGAGTTTGGTTTCAGACGAGGTTGTTGTCGAGCAGGAGCAGCAGCGGCGTAAAGTTGGAGCCCTTGGCGATCTTAACGAGTACAATAGAAACATAGAAAGTATTGAGCCGCCCCTGGAGCTTGTTAAAGTACCTTCTACAACTTTAGCGCGAGAGTTTGGACCAGATTCGAAAGAAAAAAAGAAGAAGAAAGAGGAGGAAAAGAAAGTTGGACTTCGCGTATCGTTTCCAGCGCCTTCGCTAAGTTGGGGGAATGCAGAGGAACAGATTTTTGTTCACGATAACATAAGAACAACAAAGAAAGAGCGGCGGTCGATTGCTAATAACGAGAAGAAAAGAAAAGCAACCTCTAACGGAGCACCATCGTTTACGGTCGAGGAAGATCACACTTACAAGAAGTCTCCATCAAAGGAGTTCATGGTAGAATGGGATGATGACGAAGATGATGAAATTATAGAAAACCATCATATATATTTGAACACTGACTCCGCCGTCGCTGTTGAAAAAGCAAAACTTGAAAATCATGCGACAAGCGCGTCTCGAGTAGCGAGTGCATTGAAAATAGATCCATCAGATATGAACGTTCAAGAAAAGATGATGAAAAAGCTTGAGAGAATTGATGCGCAAGGCTCACGTATAGCTGCACAAAGAATCATTCGCATACAGAAAGATGACAGCATTTTAATTTTGCATGTCGTTTCATGTCGTAAATCTAGCAATTCGGAGCAACCAAAGATTATAACTTTGAAAGATCATTGGGTAGATATTCAAGTCCAAGTGAATGACCTAATTCGTATCCATTCAATAAGCAAAGGAAACGAGATTTCCGGAGACTGCGAAATCACTGCTACCAATGGTCTTATCTTAATTCTTCATCCTGAGCTTTTACTGTCCGCAACCATGCTTGGAGGATCTTTTCAATGTTTGAGAAAAGCTTTTATAAACACTGTCGTCGGTGATGATCCTGGCGGAGATGCATCTGAAGCTGCTACATTTGGAACTCTCCTGCACGAACTTGCCGAAAAATCGTTAATAAATTCAGGCTCAAGTACTATGTCAAATAATCTCACAGGAATGAACGAAAAGCGTATGGAAGATTTTATCGTTGGATTGGCCCGCAAAAGTGCTCTAGATTTATACGCCATCAACAAAACAGTTGACAACTTTATCGAGCATGCCAGAAATGTCATCTCAGGTGTCGAAAAATGGTCAAAAAAATTGACAGCATTATCCCGCAAGGCCAGGATAATGGCAAGGGATCTTAGTTCGAAGATGAGTATTGCAAATGGAAACGAAGAGCAATTAGCAAATATGAGAGAAGAAAACAACCGTCGATTTAATCAGCCCTGTGGAGGCGTGCATGTAGAAGTCCTCAAGAATGGAACGAGTAATTCAAACGTTTTAGAAGTTTCACAAATCGTGGATATTGAGGAAATAATTTGGGCTCCAAGATTGGGATTGAAGGGGCAAATAGACGCGATTGCTGAGGCAAGAATAAGGAATGGTAAGCAATCGACCGACATTAAAGTTGTTCCAGTTGAGCTTAAGACCGGTAAATGGAAGGACGTTGTTGAACATGGAGCTCAAGTTTTATTATACACATTGATGATTGGTGAGAGATATTTTCAAAATCCAGGCGCTTCTCCGTTCGGTGTATTGCACTACACGAACGATGACCAAAATGAAGAAGGTAAAACAACGGTAATTGAACGGACGAACTTGGAAATTGCATTTCTCATGCATCAGCGTAACCGTTTAGCCGCGGCGTTCCAGCCGCGAGATGACGAAGCCTTCCCCGATCAAAGCGGGATTCTGTATTCAGCTGAGAATATGATGGAGAGAGCGGAAAGCCCACAGGTCCGTAGTAAGTTAGCTTCTGGAATTCTGCCGAACATGTCGCCAAGTAGTTGGTGTGAACGTTGCTTTCAACGCGATAGTTGCTTTACATTGCACAAATCTCTAGAATCTGGGAATGAGCGAACTTCTGGATTACAAATCTTTTCTGCAAGCACGGATCATATTACAAAATCTCATTCAGAGTGGTTGAATAAATGGATTCGACTTGTTGACCTTGAATCGAGCGCTTCGCAAGGCAAAAGAGCGACACCATGGATGGATGTTGAAGTAGTTTGTTCCAGAAAAGATGGGATTGCAAAAAACGGATTAAAATTGATTCATCACAATATACAAAAAAAAATATCGTTGACCCCAGAAGATGGTACGCCAAGACGAGATTCTTTCACCGGGGTATCACCGGGAAATATTGTAAATGAAGATGAATGGTTTCACGAGTTTATAGTCACGGATAGGTCCAATGAGCAGTGCTCCCTTTCTAAGTTTAGTCCTGGAGATAGAGTCGTTCTTTCTCGCAACGATGGCTTAATGGTTACTGGTCGTGCCACGATCGAAAAGGTCGAGATTAACCATAACATACTATCTCTTGTAACGTCCCGACCTCTTCGAGTGCAAAGTGACGACCATATATCGATACAGGCATCATTACCAGGTAGTGCGAACTCGGTGGAATTATGGCGTATCGATCGTGATGGCGCTGGTCATGCCATGGCGGCCCGGTCTCGTGCAAATTTAATTGCAACTCTTGCTAAGGATGTCTCGCAGAATCAAAACCAAAAGATAATGCACATTCCATCCGAAACCCGAAGAAGAATAATAGATTTCGAGGAACCAGTCTACGAAAAATTTGCTTCTATAAAGTTACCAGGAAGGTATATGAACGATTTTGCGGAATTCAAACGAGATTACCTAAACATTGTCGCCGATTTGAACGAGGAACAGCGACATGCGGTTGAAAAGGTTGTCACTTGTTCAGATTATGCTTTGGTTCTTGGCTTACCTGGCGCCGGAAAGTCGGAAACTTTGGTCTGCTGTATTCTTGTCCTTGCGTTGTTGGAAAAGCGCGTTTTAATCACTTCTCATACGCACAACGCAGTTGACAACATTTTAAAGCGTTTACCCTCGAAAGGATGCGAAGATTTTATTCGAATTGGGGACGATGAATTCAAAGTTCTCAGAGAAGTTCGAAGATATCGTCTTGGAGGTCAGCTTTGGGATTCTAGCTCGTTTGATGCGATAAACTATGCTTCCAAGAAAGCTCGAATCGTTGGTGCTACATGTTATGCTTTGAACCATCCATTCTTTGCTCGAAAGGAGTTTGACATTGTTTTAGTCGACGAAGCTGGTCAGTTGACATTACCAGCTATATTAGGTCCTTTATTATTATCCAAGACGTTCGCTTTAGTAGGTGATCACCATCAACTGCCTCCATTGATCACTTCTGAAATTGCAAGACGCAGCGGTATGGAAGATTCATTATTTGCCCAACTGTGCAATAAGCATCCGAGCGTAGTCTGTTCTTTAACATCTCAATACAGGATGAACGAACCATTAACAAAGCTGCCAAACGCACTGACTTATGAAGGTAAGTTAAAACCAGCGAATGATGTCGTTGCAGATAAAATGCTGATGGTCGAAGAAGACTTCGATGCCAAGGCTAGGAAAATCAAGTGGTTGATGAATGCAACGTGCGAACAGCCAAATAAAGCGGTCATTTTTCTTGATACAAGCGCAGAAGAAATAGTGCAAGATCAGACGAGAGAGAGTTCCGATGAGCGACCGGTAAACAAGGGGGAACAGCGTCTAGTTCTTGAAATTGTTCGAAGTTTGATTCGCAGAAAAGTTGAAGCACCAAAAATAGCAGTCTTGTCACCTTTCAATGCGCAAGTTGATGAAATTTCGGAACTCCTAAAGACTGACGAAAAAATACGCGATGTAGAGTCCTTAACTATCGATAAAGCACAAGGAAGAGACTTTGACGCGGTCGTAATATCATTCGTGAAAAGTAATCCTCGAAGAGATACGACAGAGCTACTAGAAGATAAAAGACGCTTGAATGTTGCGATAACTCGAGCGAAGTCAAAGTTGATTTTGATTGGGAACATGCAAACGTTGAGAGGTAGCAATGCTATGAGTAAGATGTTGGATGTCGTCGCATCTGAGAAGATGATCGAGCCCGTGGACAACTCATTCGTAAAACTCTTTCTATAAAGAAAATACATACTACTTTTCTCCCTGCCTGATTTCCTGAATTTCTTGTGCAAGGATTGATTTTGTTCTTTCACTGAGTCCTTCTATTTCTTTTCGAAACATTTCTTCATTTTCATCCACTTCCGATGCTCCGCTATCGTTTCGATCTTGTTTTTCTCTCAAAGGGCGCAGTCTCATTTTGGTTTTGGATTTGTATTTTTTCTCCTTCAAAGTCCGCGCTTTCAAACGCCGTTTATTTTCCTTCTTCTCTGCATTTGCTCGTCGTCTGAACAGTATAATCGAACTAATGAATTTCAAGATGTCTCCTCGCCCTTCTTTACTCACGCTCGAAGTCTTGATGATGCTTGGTAATCTATGCCACGTTTCTTCTAGTCTATTTTGTAAGGCTTCTATGTTTTCCTCCACAGAAGGAGCATTCGGCCCTTTCTTTCGATCACACTTTGTGAACACAATTGTGAACGGTATGTTGTTCCCTATCAAATAGTTTGCGTAGTCTAAGTCTTTATCTTGCGTTTCTACCGAGGCATCGATTAACAACAACACTCCGCAGAGAGTTTGACGCGTTTTGAAATAGTTTTTCACGAAAGTATCCCAGGATAAAATTTCCTCCTCAGTTGCTTTTGCAAAGCCATACCCAGGAAGGTCGACGATGTACCATTTCGCGTCAATGAGATAGTGATTAATGGACTGTGTTGTGCCAGGATTCGCCGATACGATAGCATTACTCGTACCTTCCGTGAGCATATTTAGTAAAGAAGACTTCCCGACGTTGGAACGACCAATCAAAGCTATTTCAGGTAGCCCATTTTCTGGTGGACAGTCTCTCTCGTTTTCAACAGAACTTGTCAGTCGCACTTTTTGTAACTTTTTGTCGCTCACGATGGAGACGTCTGGGAGAGGCAAAGTCTGCGCTTCCGCTCCGGTCCGCAACACCGGGCGATTTTGTTTATTCGAGAAGAGCTCTTCTTCGACGTAATACACCGTGCCTGATTCGCTGTCCCATTTTGACTTGCCTCTCGCCGCGGCTACCAAAAATTTCTTCGCTGCGGTTGGTGTTTTTGTCCACTTTCGTCGCTTTTTGCTTTTTCCCTCCTCGAGAAGGAGAATTGAATTTTTCGTTTTAACAAAAATCGTCCTCGATGCACGCGACGACGATAGCGACATCAAAGACCAGGAACTGGAAGGAGTCATGGCAGCGATGATGGTAATTGTGATGGTGATGTGGCGATGTGGTGATGCTCTGGCGGCGAGAAACGAAAAATCTAAAAGCTCATTTTTTTAGCTCCACTTTCCTCTTTTCCAAAGAGAGAGAGAGAGAGAGAGAGAGAGATTTCTTCGTTTGCTGGGCACCCGGATGATAAAAGGAAAAAAATTGCGTGTACGCGTGCAAAGAGAGAGAGGTTTCACAAAAAACGGAACAAAAATTACACTGACTAAAGGATGAAACCTTCTCCTTCTTATGCTGGCCCGATTTTCACTTCATTGGCGACTCTGTTTGCCGCGAGTGGCGCGTGCTTGTACGCCGTAAACGTACAAAAAATCTTTGGAGGTATGCCCTGAGAGAAAGAGAGAGCGAGAGAAAAATCTTTTGTCTTGATTTCGTGTGGGTTTTTACCCTTCTCAAGATCTGTTTCATTTTCATCATTTCTATTTCTTTTGGTGCTCTCTTTTGCTCACGATGTCTTTCTTCTTCATTCGTTTTTATTTACATGAACAACAACGACCAAATCACAGGCTCGACTCCGTCGACGATTACGAACACAGAATGGCTCGCCGCGACGGAAGCTTCGTTTCAAAATGGGGTGGAACGAGAAGGAGCACCTGGGAAACCAATAGCAGTCAATCCGATGAGAAGAAATGTCTCTCCTTGAACAACCAAACGAATAAACGCAGGAGAAAGAGAGAAAGAAAGAGGGGCAAAATTAGAGAGTAAACATATATAACATAACCCAACACTTTTTGTATAATAAGATCAAACTATAAGTCTAGTGGGTATAAACTGCGGCAGCGGTGTCTTGTTTTTTATCCTCTAATGAATTGTCTCGAGTCTCCCGAACTCTTCTTACCGTACGGATTACTCGCGCTAAAACCGTGACCAGTCCCTTTTTGCCTCCTATAATCACTACCAGGCGCACCATTTGATACTTTACCTCTACCTTTACTCGCTTTTGATTCTAAATTCAGCTGCACTTTGGGAGGGCGACTGAATCCAAAAGATAAGCCCACAGCAGCCAAATTGAGAGCGTGAACGTTATACACATCTTTCAGAGTGTGCGAGTTGTACGCTAAAATGTATGCTCTGTATGCATCTCTCGCAGATGTGTGCAAGTAATAGTTTTTCTCGACCAATTTTTCAAGTTGAGATTGCACATTAGCTATTTTCTTCTGTGGAAATTCATATTCATTCAGAGGTACTTTTGCATTCTTAAGATATTTCAAGAAACCAAGTTCCTCTGGAATGAGAAATAACAGAGCGCGCCCTCTTCCGTCGGTTCCTCGAGCAGTTCGCCCAACTCTATGAATGTACTCTTTCGGATCGTCCGGCGGATCGTATTGTATTATCCAATCAACATCTGGAATATCTAATCCTCTCGCCGCAACATCCGTGCACAACAAAATGCCTCTATCAGCTTTACAAAACTCAAAAAATGTAGTTGTTCTCCTCTGTTGCTTCTGTTTACCGTGTATATCAGAAACCGGTATGTCTATGTAGTTCAATAACTCCGCGTGATATTTGACTGAATTACATGACGAAAAGAAAACCATCACCTTTTTCTTCAAATTTTTCTTTAAAAATGTAAATAAGAGCAAAAAGCGCTTCTCAGACGGAACGACACAATAACCTTGCTCAACTCCGGAAGCAGTAGAGACGGCCCTTGAATCATCAACTCCAATGTATAAAGGCGTTTTCAAACTTAAACGCGCTAAATCTTCGACTTTCGTGGTTTGAGTAGCTGAAAATAACATCGATTGACGGTCTTTTGGAAGCATTTTCACAATCGTACGCATCTCCTCTTCGAAACCAATATCGAGCATGCGGTCTGCTTCATCCATGACAAATACTTTCAACGAATTGTATTGAAAACCACGAGTATTCTGCATGTGATCGAGTAATCTGCCTGGCGTGGCAACGAGAAGGTTTACCCCTTTAATTAATTTTTCACCCTCCGCTCGTCGATTGGCTCCACCCATCAACAATCCATGGGTTTGAGAATGTTTTTGCATGAGTTGTTGCGCAACGCTATAGATTTGCATGGCCAGTTCGCGAGTGGGCGAGAGAACCATCACTCCGCATCCATTTCTGGGCATAAACTTAGCGTGGTATAGAAGCTCGCAACACGGAATCAGGAATGCTAAGGTTTTCCCAGAACCAGTTCTAGCCGCACCGAGCACGTCTCGTCCCGCTAACAAAGGAGGAATACACCTCGCCTGCACCTCTGTCATCTTCTCGTGACCCAATTCTTTGATGCCCTGCATCGTTGGGTTGGACAAGTCCAAACTCGCAAACGTCGCGGAGGAGAGGATACCATCGACTTGCACGACGACGTGGTTTTTGTCTCCAGGTTTCGGCAGCGAATTTGTATTATCTCTTTTACCATCTTTAGCACCTTCGCGTCCTTTTTCTTCTTCTTCTTCTTCTTCTTCTTCTTGTCTTTCGCCGCCGCCGTCCTTTTTCCTACTTTTCTTTTTCTTCATTTCTTTGTCTTCTTCTTCTTCTTCTTCTCCTCCTCGTTCCACTTCTTCTCTTTCCATCTCGCGCCGTTTCTTCTTGTCTTTCTTCTCCCCTTTCATCATCTTTGTCTTCTTCTTTGACCGTCGCTCTTCCTTCTCCCGAGACTCGGAGCGGAGAGACATGTGTACCTCTTTTACAAAATGCGTGGTTATTTGTTGTGAGTTATTTCTCACATGAAAGAGAAAAAAAGGGAGCGAAAAAAAATGAAGGTGAAGCTTTACTTTTTGTATCGCATCGCTTTTTTTTGTCGGGCGCTTGGTTCATACATACACGCTCACATACACTAATAGGATGCAGTAGTGGAGAGAAAAAGAGCTTAGAGGTGCGCTTCATTTCCATTTTTACTCTCTGTCTCTTTCGAGAGTGCTTTTCACGGTTAGCCTCCACCCGGCTTTTTTCCCGGCGGCTTGACTTTTACGAAGCATTCGAGAAACAAGAACAACGATGCCGATTCAAAAAAGGCGAAGCCGTCGTGTGATAAACAGCGAGCATGAACACAAAGACAGTGATGATTTCATGTTATTTCTGACACCTCTTGTTTGAGCGTCGTGTGGCCACTTCGCGCTGAGCTCACTTTTATTTCTGAGTCTTAGTGAAAAACAATTGTTCTGCTGTTCGTTCGTTCGTTCGTTCGTTTTCGCGCCCAAAAAGCCGGCGGAGGTGAAGAGCGGCGAGCGGTGTGAAAACCACCCAGGCCGTCAAACTTGGGTCGTCGTATCATACAGGATCCCCCGTGACTTGCGGACGCGTACAATAAACGGTTGGGGAGTCAAATGTCTGCTTGGAATATCCTTCCAGTGATTTTCGAGCCTGATGTTCTCTCTACATTTTTATCAAGCGAATATTAATGACGGCGACGAAGATGAATATAACAACTGGAAGCTTGTGACGACAACATCACAATATACATTCATGCGTGTCAAATGAGGCCGGAGTAATTACCGGACCATTGATATCAGTTTAGAATCCGAAGCTTCTTGTTCGTTGTGCCATTCTCGTTTTTTATGGAGACGCTTTCTAATTAATCATCTTCCCTATTTCCCCGGTTTCATGGGGTCAGTAGTGCCGAAGGGAGCGTATATCGACGATTCTATTTCGAGACAGCTTTTGAGTCTTTCGCTCTGTTTTGTACAGTCGAGTGAAAAAAATTAGTGCTGTCTATATTTTCTTTGGTTTTGGAGTCCTCAGAAGGACTGTTTGTTTCGCGAGCGGAAGACGCAAACTGGATTATTTGAGACCCATTTAGATAATTCTGCGTCTTTACTCGCTATAAAAATGGTCACCTATTCCATCTGTTGAGCATTTTAGTGCAAAAGCAGCCACATTGGTGAAACAGTTTTATATTTTGTGCGCAAAAAAATGCTGCACTCGAAGATTCGCTCACACAAGCTTGAACAAATCTCTTTTCTTTCGTTTTTCCACACAACACAAATACAGGTTTCGAGTGCTTTCGAGAAATCGAAAGAGTGTGTGTGTGTGTAATGAGAACGTTCTCTTCTCATAAGTTATTTTGAGTTCGTGAAATATTAAGTAAAAGTACACAAGCGCTCCCTTCTATCTTTTTTTTACTTCTACTTTCCTTTTGGGTGCTCAAATCGGGGATTACACAAAAATTCTCCTTTTTTGAAATTTCGAATCGAGTCTTCAGAATTATTTCCTTTAAATGAGAGAGTCACTATCTCAAAACCCATTGAGCTCTCAAACGAACAGAATAGACGACAACGAGATTGACTCAAAGCTGTTTATCGGTAAAGCCAGCGCTGATCCAGATCTTACTAAACGGCAAAGATATCAAGAAATAAAAAATGAAACAGATACGTTAAAGAGAAGGAAAAATGA
>MDTG01337920.1_pt1 | contig 27350 bp, 31 predicted proteins | sample 811421 | NCBI WGS metagenome assembly MDTG01 (sample SAMN05326645, study PRJNA326480) | marine metagenome | isolation source: seawater | place: Pacific Ocean: South East | collected 2011
AGCAGCTTTCTAAAAAGTCAAGGGTACCAGTACATTAGATATGTTAGGTACCTAATATATCTCCCCCTTAATGATATTATACTACGTATAATATCTAGATAGGAGTAAGGTATTATATAATAGATAACCTATATTACACAGTTATTTTTAAATTTACTTAAATAATACATAAAATATATTGTAAATTATTATTTTAACGTGTAAGTATATATCTATAGACAAATAACAAAATACTATGGCACAAATAATTTCATATCCACAAGTTACTCCAGTTTCAGCTGACTTGGTTTTAGGTACACAGAAATCCTCAACAAGCGTACCTCAGAATAGAACTGTACAGTTTACTGTATCAGATCTTTCTTCTTTAGCTGGGACATTAGGACTGGGATATACTACATACGTAGCAGAATTGAGTAATTTCGGTGGAGGTGCAGTTGCACCAACCGCTACGATTATGTCAAACGGCGTTGGAAATATAGTTTGGACAAGAAATAGTGTGGGTGTTTACACCGGGACACTATTAAATGCATTCACGACAGGAAAATCCTGGGCATCAAGCCAATCACAGATTGTAAGTAATCCATCTATTGGAGCAAACGGAGTAAATGGTGTTCTAGATACTAATGAATGGCCAGGACAACAGATCGTAACGTTTCCAACAGTAAGTACAGTACAGATAAATCATTTTGTATTAGCACAATCCGGTGCTGCTACAAAATCAGATAACATGAAAATATTTCTAGAACTTAGAGTATATACATAAAACATAACCGGCTCGGGTAAAGAGCAACAAACCAAACATTAACATAAAACCTAAACCAAATGACGTTTTATTATCAGACTAAAACGTGGAATAGTCAACCACAAATAACAAAAGAAACCATAGACCTTTGGAAGCATGTAGCTGAAAAAAGTAATTGGAGAATAACTCAGTTACCTAATGGTTTTTACCAAACAGAATACCTAGATTTAGATGAAAACTGGGTAGATGTAACACGAAGAGAGACCTTAGAAGGAGCGGAACAAGCAATAGATGCATCAGTAGATCATTATACAAAGAAGCTTGAGTTCTTAAACGGGCCGAAAGTCGTAAAAACCTTTAAGTAATAATTAAATCAAATTAAATTCAATCAAATGATAGTAAAAAACCTAAATTTTGGCGATAATGCCAAGAATCAGGTCTTTAAAGGTATTGAAAAACTCACTAATGCTGTTAGTTCCACTTTAGGAGCTAGCGGCAAGTGTGTTATTCTTGAAGACCAACAAGGAAATCCAGTAATAACCAAAGATGGTGTAACAGTAGCTGATTCTATTGTCCTTTTAGATCCTGTAGAAAACCTAGGTGCTACTTTAATTAAAGAGGCAGCACGCAAAACAGTTAAAGAAGCTGGAGACGGTACAACTACCGCAACCGTATTAGCACATGCTATATTAAAAGAAGCATATAAGGAATTAAATAACACAAATACTAGAGAGATAAAAGAAGGTATTTTAAATGGTGTTGAAAAAATTATAAAACATATTGCAGGTAAATCAGTTCCTGTAGATGATAGAATAGAGCAAATAGCTACTATATCTACTAATAACGATAAAGAGCTTGGTGATTTAATTGCAAATGCATTTAATTCAGTAGGAAAAACCGGTATTGTTATAATGGAACCATCTAGTGCTGGAGAAACAAAAGTAGAAGTTGTAGAAGGTGTAGAATATAATAAAGGGTTGTTAAATCCTAATTTTATAACAGATAAAGATAAAGGTATTTGCGAACTGCAAAACCCTTTAGTAATGATAGTTGATTCTAAAATAGAATCTATCAGACAAATCCAATCAGTACTAGAGCATGTTATAAAACAAAACAAACCTTTATTAATTATTGGTGAAATAGAACCTCCGGTTTTATCAGCACTTGTAATGAATAAAATAAAAGGTAATATAAAAGTAAATGTTTTAGATGCTCCAGCTTTCGGCTTAAGACGTAAAGAAATATTAGAAGATTTAGCATTACTTACAAATTCTCAAATTATAGATGAAAATCTTGGAGACGATTTAAATACAATACAAGTAGACTATTTAGGTACATGTTCAAAGGTTACTACTGAGAAACATCAGAGTATTATACAAATAGAAGGAGTAAACGAAGAGGTTGAAAAAATAATTAACAATATTAAGAATAAGTTAACTAAAAAATTAAAACCTCATGAAGTTGTAGGATTAGAACAAAGACTAGCAAGGTTAAGTGCTAAAGTTGCTGTTGTAAAAGTAGGAGCTAATTCTGATATTGAGTTAAAAGAAAAACAAGATAGAATTGAAGATGCTATCTGTGCTACTAAAGCCGCAATTAAAGAAGGTATAGTTTCTGGTGGTGGTATTGCTTTATTAAACGCTTCAAAAGTTTTAGATCAAAATAATATAGGAGAAAATATTCTTTACAATGCTGTAAAATCTCCTTATTATACAATACTAGATAATGCTGGTATTAAAAATACAGAACCTGAAAAAGAAGGATTTGGTCTAAATGTAGTTACAGGAAATATGGTACATATGATTAAAGCAGGTATTATAGACCCTCTACTAGTTACAAAAAGTGCTTTAACTAACGCGGCTTCTGTAGCAACAACTATTTTATCGACTGATTGTGTAATTAATAATATACGTAGCAATGAAAGCAATAGGTAGAAATTTAATTATACAAAAAACAGAAGAAGAAGGAATAACTAAATCAGAAGGTGGTTTACTTCTTAATAAAAACGATAGAAGTGATATTAGATACATAGAAGCTAATGTTGTTTCTGTTGGTGAAGAAGTTGTAGGGTTAAAAAAAGATAATAAAATATTTTTTGATCGTCATGCTGGTCATCAAATAGAAATAAACAAAAAATTATATCATGTTATTAAGGCGCAAGACGTCGTCGTTGTTTTATGAAAAAGCTAGAAGCAAGAGATCTTAAAGATTTAAACTTGCTAAAACATTACCGTATAATACGCAAATGGGCTTGTAAAAACAACGGCTTAACTGATAGTGACCTTGAATTATTAATTTATTTAGATTGTATTGATTTATTTACAATACAAGATTTTAAAATGGGAAGTTATTCTTATAGTTGGGAAAATAGAAGATGGAATAGATTAATACAAGGTGATTGGGTTGTAGTATGGAGAAACAGAAACAGAACAACTCAAAAATATAATATATACAAGGTTTCTTTTAAAGGTAAACAATTAATACAAAGAATTTACCGAATTATGCTAGGTGAAGATGATATTCCAACTAGTGAAAGAAGAAACAGTATAATGAAAGGAAATACATATATGGATAAAGTTTTACAAACTTCTATACATAATGTTAATAAAGATAAAAATAGATAATATGTTCACAATACCTACAGCTGGAGCTATGTTTGGAGGCATGATGCCTGGAATGACAGCTCAACAAATAGCTAATCAACAATTAGCAAGTCAAGGAATTAATAGTTTGAATCAACCAGGTTCTGAAATAATGCCTATGGAAAATACAGTGGTAGGTGAAATGCCAGCGGCAACAGCCGGTAATTTTAATCCTTCTGCTCAGCAAGCAGCAGCAGGAATTTATGGAACAGAACAACAAAGAGGTTTATTTCAAAAACCTAAACCATTAATAAACTTATAAAATTATGAATCACAAAGATTTTAAAATAGATCCAGGCCACACTAAAGATATGGGTGGTAAAAGAGGTGGAATAGTTGGAGAAACTCATATATGGGACGGACCATTAAGCCAAGCAGGTAGACTGCACGGTGAAGGGTCTAGTTCAGGTATATACGGTATGAAACTAAAACTTGGTGCTGTTCCTTTTTCTGGTATGGGTCCAATTACACAAAAAGCAAAAGTATATAAATAATAATAAAAACTAACATGGCAAACAATCAACCATTCAGTTCAGTTCCTGTTATCCCTAGTGATACACTTAATATTCCACAACCTGGAATTATAACATCTGGAACAAATGCTACAGTAGGAACTACTTTAACTGACGCTGGGCAAGACTTTACAAACGCAACTACAAACTCAGCTTCACCTAGCGGTTACAATATTAGAGGTGGAGATGTAGTATATGCTGGAGGTGCAATTAATGAAATACTAGCAATAGCATCACCAACTACATTGACAATGCAAAGTAGTACAGCTGCTACTACTTATGATATATATAAAGGAAATATAAGCGGAGACACTGCTTTTACTTTATTTATAGGCACAGGAGGAGCAGGTTCAACATTAAAATTAAGAACTCCAGCAGGAGATGATGTAATTTTAAATAACATACCTGATTCTTCATTTATTCCTTTGCAAGCTATAAGAGTTTTTGCAACTGATACAACTTGTAGTAACATTTTAGCACTTAACTAAAATGCCAGGTGGACCAAGTATGTTGGCTAACGCCAATGCGATATTAGCAATACCTTTAACTATACAAGGTGGAGGTGGTCCTAGTCCTGTTACATTTTTTATTTTAGCAGAGAACGGTGATATATGTGAAACAGAAGCAGGTGGTAATCTCATGGTACAAGAAGTAGCACCATAAAAAAAATTAAACAAAACAACAAATGGCAAATATAAAATTTTCAGCATTTACAGCTGAAACAGATCCTACTCAAATAGATTTTTTAGCTGGTTATCAAGGAACCACTATGAAAAGAATAGCACCTAATAATATAAGCACTGGATTACCTTATCTATATAATGCTACTGCAGAATCTTTATATGGTTATAGTATTCCTGTAGGACAAACTAATAGCTCTTTTTCCAACGTAAGTTTTGGAGTAGAAACTTTAAAGGATTTAACTAGTGGTGATGGTAATACTGCTTTTGGACACTATGCGGGTAGAGGTCATACTTCAGGAAATTCTACTACACTTATTGGTAGTTCAGCAGGTCTTACAGGAAACATGACACAATCTATAGGAATAGGAAAATTTGCTTTATATACTGCTACTGGTAATAATTCAATTGGAATTGGATATGAAGCGGCTAGAGTTAATACTTCTTCTGGTATTACATCTATAGGTTATCAAGCTGGTTATTCTAACACATCTGGTACTAGAAATGTTGGTGTTGGTTATAGAGCAGGTTATAGCAACACAACAGCAGAACAGAACACTAATATAGGTTATCAAGCAGGTGCATTTACTACTGGAAGTTATAATGTGGCAATAGGATCTGATGCTGGTAGAGATCACACAGGGGCTAAAAATGTAGTAATTGGAGCTGGAGCAGGAGCTTCAATGACAACTTCTGATAATAATATTGTTATAGGTTATGATGCTGAACCAAGTTCCGCAACAATTGATAATGAAATAACATTTGGTGATTCAACTATAAATTCACTAAGAATCCCAGGATTACAATCAGGTGCATCTGATGGGGATGTTTTAACATTTTCTTCAGGAACTGGTAATATTACTTTACAAGCTGCCGGAGGCGGAGGAGCTACTGATTTAAACGGATTAACTGATTGTTTAATAGATGGAACTTCAAGTTATCTAGTAAATATACCTGCTGGGTTATCTGGAAACCCCGGCAATAACACTATATTAGGAAATGATGCAGGAGAATCTATAACTAATGGTACAGGTAATACTCTTTTAGGTTCTTATCCTGGTAGATTAGGAAACGCATCTAATAACGTAGCTATTGGATTAGAAGCATATAGAAGTTTAGATTCAGACAAAAACGTAGCTGTTGGCGCTTATGCAGGGTATTTAGCAACAGGTGAGGCAAGTGTATTTGTTGGCTATGAATCAGGAAGAAGTAATACGGCAGATAGAGTAATAATGATAGGTTATCAAGCTGGTTATTCAAACACAAGTGGTGGTTCTAATACTTTTGTTGGAGAAAGATCAGGATATAGTAATACCACATCTGACAACAATACTTACATGGGCGACCAAACAGGTTATTCAGCAAGTGGTGAAAAAAATACAGCTGTTGGTAAAGGCGCATTTGGTGGTGGCTTTGGACATACAGGTACAGATAATGTTGCTATAGGATATTTAGCAAATCAAGCGCCAACTGGAGCGAGTAATTACAATGTAGCTATTGGTTCTGAAGCATTGCGATCAGGTGGTACACGCACAAATAATGTTGCAATAGGTTATAAAGCTGCAACAGCCGTAACTACAGGTTCAAATAACACTGTTTTAGGGTATCAAGCAGGAGATGCAGTTACAATAGGTAGTAATAATATTATAATAGGTCATGAAGCTACTGCTTCTGCTGTTGATGTTAACAATGAAATAACTTTTGGTGATGCAAATATAACAGCATTAAGAATACCAGGTTTACAATCCGGTGCGTCTGACGGTGATGTACTTACATTTAGTTCAGGTACTGGAGTAATAACTTTACAAGCTGCTGGTGGTGGTGGTGCTAGTGACTTAAATGGATTGAGTGATGTAAGCGTTGATTTAGCAAATGATTCAGCTTATTTTATAAATATTCCAGCAGGTTTATCTGGTGCAGAAAAGAATTTAGTGATAGGAGAAGAAGCAGCAAATGCTTTAACTAGTGGTGATAAAAATGTTGCAATAGGTTTTCAAGCAATGAGAGAAAAATCAACTGGAAGTGATAACATTGCAATTGGTTATGCTGCTAACAGATACCCAGGAGTTTATTCAATGAATATTGGTATTGGTACTGAAGCTGCTTTCAATTGTACTGGTAATGACGCTATTGGTATAGGTTATCAAGCAGCTTATGCTGGTAATCAAGATGGTTCAGTTTCAATTGGGACTTCTGCTCACGGAACTGGTTTTACAGCAAATGATGCAGTTGCGGTAGGACACGGAGCAGCTTATTCTGGAACCGCAACAGGTTCTGTAATAGTTGGTAAAAGAGCAGGTTATTCTGGTAATGATAAAACTAATACTGTATTAATTGGAATGGATGCAGGGCGTAGCATTAATTCTTCAACTGGTGCTGGTGTATCAATAGGGTATAACGCTGGGTATTCACAAACCTCAGCAACAGGTTGTACTAATGTTGGTTATAAAGCTGGGTATGGAGTAACGACTTCAGTACAGAACACACTTATAGGATATGAAGCTGGAACCGATGCTGGTTTAGTTGCTGGTGGAGTTACCGCTTTAGGTTATCAAGCAGGTAAAGCGTTCACAACTGGTGATGGTGCGGTTCTTATAGGTAGATTAGCGGGTGGTGGTAATAGCTCAGCAAAACAAGAAACAGTATTTGTTGGAGATGGCGCAGGAAGATATATTTCCTCAGCTTATAACACAGCAGTTGGTACTAGAGCTTTAGAAGGTGCTACAACTGGTGGTTCAGCAGCAGGATATAATACTGCTATTGGTAGAATTTCAATGTATCAAATTACAACTGGAGATTATAATGTATCAGTTGGTGCTAGTTCAGGTGGTGGTTTAACTAGTGGTGAAAACAACGTTTTAGTAGGTTATAAATCTGGTGAAGTTTTAGGTACTGGGTTTAAAAATGTTGCTATTGGAACTAGTACTTTAGAAACTACCGTAGATAAATTTGGTAATACAGTAGCGGGATATGGCTCAGGACAATATAATGAAGCAAACATGAATACCTATTTTGGAAACGAAGCTGGTAGAGGTAATTCAGGTGGTGCTACTGGTTTTGCTAATGTTGCTATGGGTGCTAGTGCTTATAATAATTCTACTACTGGAAGTGGTAATATAGCAATTGGTTATCAATGTTTAATAAATGGTATTCATACTGGAAGTAATAATACTTTTGTAGGTAGAGATATTTTAGTTGGCACAGCGTTTACTGGAAGTAATAGTATGGCTTTAGGTTATACAGCTGCTCCATCTGCCGCAGGTATTTCTGATGAAATAACTTTAGGTAATTCATCAATAGGAACTTTAAGATGTCAAGTAACAGGCATAACTGCTTTATCAGATGAGAGAGATAAAACAAGTATTGAAGATTTACCATATGGATTAGATTTTGTTGATTCTTTAAAACCAAGAAAATTTGTTTGGGATAATAGAGCAGAAACAAGAACAGAAATTAACGAACAAGGAAATGAAACGCAAGTAGAGTTTTATTCAGCTAATAAAGGTAAAAAAGATATTGGGTTTATTGCGCAAGAACTACAATCAGTAGATGATGATTTTTTAAATTTAATCTATGACGCTAACCCTGAAAAACTTGAAGCAACCTACGGAAGATTAGTGCCTGTGTTAGTAAAAGCAATACAAGATTTATCAGCTAAAGTAACAGCATTAGAAAACGCTTAATAATAATAAAAAAAATTAAAAATGTATAAAAACGTAATAACAACAGAAAATACACCGGATTCTCATAAAGAAGTAATTAAAGGTCAAATTGATGGTCAATTAGCCCAAATAGCAAATGATGATAATGTAGAAAATATTAAAACTCATTTTGAATGGGTATTAATGAATGATTTTTATAAAACAGAATTATCAGCTGAACAAGTAACTTCTATGGAATCTTATTTACCTGCAGACTATGCAGATAAGTATGAAGATTTACCAGTATAAATAAAAAAAACAACAACAATAAAAAAAATAATTATGCCTTATTCACAAAAGAAAAACCCGGTAAAAATGATGAAGTCAGCTTTACATATGTACAAAGCTGAAAAAAAGCAAGGTATGCATAGAGATTCAGCTATGTATATGAATTCACCAATGTATGCAGGTCACGAATCACCTATGGAAGCAGGTCACGAATCACCTATGGAAGCAGGTCATGAATCACCTATGGAAAACGCTAGCAAATATGGAATTCAAGGAGTTGATGAATTAAAATATATGCCTATCGTAGATGACATGCATAGAAAAGGAGATTCACCAGCAAAAGCTGCTAAGCCAGACTTTTTAGATTTAGATAAAGATGGTGATAAAACTGAGCCAATGAAAGAAGCTGCTAAAGGTTCTCCAGCAAAAGCAAAAGGAGATAGACTTAAAAAACGTATTACTAGAAAACAAGAACAAGTTGATGCTGCAAAAGCTTCTTTTGGAACTGACAATGTTGATAAAAGTTTTGATAGAAAATTAAAATCTCTAAAAAGAAAATTAAAGAAAGCAGATAAACGTGGAATAAATATAGAAAACTATGATACTAGAGATGCTTCAGGTTCAGGAAAAGTAAAAACTAGTAGACATAAAAAAGGTGTATTACATGGGGAAACTTTTGTTATTACCAAATCACCAGCTAAAATGAAAGACAAAAATTCAGTAAGTCACATGGTGAAATGAGTAAAAGGGAAGCAACAGATCACGGAATGGTTTACCACACAGCTAAACATCCAAAATATGACAAAACTCCAAGATCAAATTCACCAGTAAAAGCAAAAGGAGGAAGAAAAAATCATCCAGGAAGTGATGAAGATTATAAAAAACACGTAGCAAGAAATTCTACTAAAGCAGATGAGCATCATCACAAAAGTAGTCCATTTAACAGACAAGGATATAATGCGAGATTAGACGAAAGTTTAGCTAAAGACGGTAAAGAGTCAAGTATGAATCAATCTTTAAAAGATCGTAGAGACGAATCAAAAGGAATGAAAAAATCTATGGGAAAAGGAGCTTACTCTTCTGATCCAAAAATGAGTTAATTATGGGACATAAAAGATATAGTGGTAATCACCCTCGTTTTTCTAAAAGAGCAGACGAGAGATATGATGCAAAAGAAGCATATAATAAAGACTTGTCAGATTCTGCAAGATTACATTATTTAGAAAATGTTAGACATGATCATGATTCTCCAGCTAATTCGCACTGTTCGCCAATGCATAGACATAATGATAGACATATTAGAAGAGAAGCAAAGCAAATAGCTAGAAAAAATGAAGGAGATGAGCAAGATATTTATTATGAATTAAAAGCTCAAGTAGATGATGAAAGATCACAACCTCGTGGTAATATGACTAGACACATAAGACCTAAGCCAAAAGTGAAAGTAAACGACGAAAGATCAGGTGAAATAAGAAATCAAATGATTGATGAAATGATTGATGAAAGATCTGATTCACCAATGAATGCATGTGCAAAGTCTGAAGGTGGAAGCGGATGTGTTAAACAAATGGGTGGAGCATGGAGAGTTATTAGTAACAAAACAGATAAACCTTGGCCAGCTAAATATGGTAGTGAATCAAAGGCAAAAGCTGCTTTAAGAGGTTACCACGCGGGATAATATGGAAACAATAGGAAAATTTAGAACAAACTTTTTAGGTAATAAAAATTCTTTTAATATAGGGTTTAATAATAGATCACCATTTAGTTATAAAAGCAGTATGCCTACAAATTTCATATCTGTACCTACTGTTAGTGCTAATCCAGGTGATTACAGTTTAAGTAGTAAAACTAACTATGCTTCTATTAATAGTGGTGGTAAAGAATTTACTCAAGGTTTAATTAATATAGGTAAAGCTATTAAAGAAAATAAAGATAAGAAAAAAGAGAAAAAGGAAGCTGAAGAGAAAGAAGACAATACTAAAAATGGAGCTCCTAAAGGAGAGGAAAAGTTAAAAGGTTCAAAAGTAAATTCTAATCCATCAGTTTCGTTAGGTTATATACCTACTAAAATTCACACCCTTTTCGGTGGACAATAAAACAGTCATGGAACTGTATAAAACCAAAAACAAAAACAAAAACAAAAACAATTAAAAACAAAAATCATGGCAAAATGGATTAATTTTCACGTAACAGGTGGACAAGACAACTCAGGTGCTGTACCAGCAGAAGATGGAGACAACTTATTATTAGCTGATTCTATTCTTACTGTAGCTGTAGCGGCTAATGGAGCAGGAGACGCAATGTCTGCAACTTTAACTACTGCTACTAAAACAGTAACAGTTCTTTTTTCTGTAGATGCAGAAGCTACAGATCCTGGAGCTGCAAGTGCTAAACCAACATCAACAGGATATATTAATAAAGTTAAAAAAGCTATTAATAGAGCTATTACAGCTAATCCTGGTGGCGTAAAATCTAGTGTTACTTTACCACAAGACGTAACAGATGTTAACGCTGCTTACGATCCTACTAAAAGAGTTTACTTTAAATCATTTAAAGTTGCTTAAGTATGAAGTCTAGAGGATTAGGCGATTCAATCGCAAAGTTCACTAACAAAACAGGTATTAAGGCTGTTGTGCAGAATATTGCCAGCAGCCTTAATAAACCCTGTGGTTGTCAAGAAAGACAAAACTATTTAAATAAAAAATTTCCTTATAAATAATAATATGTTTTTTAGATTAAGTAAAGGTTTTAAAATCAATGCTCCATTTATGGAAGATAATACACCTATACATAATGTTGATTTAGAAGAAGGTGTTTTAGGGAAAGCAAATAAAAATGGTACTATATTAGTATCAAATAAAATAAACGATCCAGAAGAAAGAGAAAGTGTAATAGAACACGAAAAAGTTCACATAGATCAAATGCAAAGAGGTGATTTAGATTACGATGAAGATTTTGTTTATTGGAAAGGTAAAAAATATTCACGAGATGATATGAAAGAAGGCGCTCAAAACTTACCATGGGAAGCCGAAGCATATTCAAAAACAGATCCATTTGAAAAATATTAATTATGGGGTATAAACAACACAACAATCCATTTGGCAAAATTACAAGTCCTTTAAAACACAGGGTAACAGATAGATCGGGTAATCCCTGGGAACATCAGCATGACGGTAGAAATGTTACTGGTCAAAGACAGTTTAGAGAAATAAAAGGACAAAGTACGTTTGGACAAAGAGGCGATAAAAAAATTAGAGGTGGAAGATCAGAAAAAGAAATAGCTATGGAGTATGCTAATCAATTAGCAGATTATTATAATCAAGGAGCTATTGCTGGTGGTAATTTTAAAGCAGATGATTATGATAAAATTAAAAACTTTAAAAGATCTAAAAAACAAAGAGGATTTTTTGGTAGATTAACAGGTGTAGATATTTTTAGAGACCAACATGGAAGGGTTGTAGTTGATAGAGGTAGAAAAAATAAAGGTGTATCTGGCACACGTCAATACAATGTTAGACAAGGAGAGTGGGATTCAGAAAAAGAAGCTTATAAAAATATACCTGCCGAGCAAATGACTGGAGATCAAATATATGAAATGATGGTAGAAGGTGGAGGAGTAGTTAGTATTGTTGATGGAAAATTTGTAGCTGGAAATCCTAATAAAAATTATGTAATGGGAGATTACAAAGGAGAAGGATATAACGCTGTTCCAAGAGGTTACACTATAGTTGAAGATGATGAAAGATCAGCTTTAAACATGATGAAAAATAGTCCTCTTCAATCAAATCATGGTACAGATGAAAGATCTAACAATGAACAAGAGGGTTATGATTATGTATATAGACCTGAGGATAATGTAACTACCACAGAAAGAGTAGAATTAGATGATGGAGGATATAAAATTATAACAAGAATAGTAACACCAGGAACTGGAACTGAAATTATAGAAGAACCAGGTGGTGGTGGTAGAAGACGAATTGAGGGAGAAGGTAAGGATTTTTATAATCCTGCTAAACCTGATCAAGAATGGGAAGAGTTTGTTAACGCTCCATGTCCTTCAGCAGGAAAACCAGAAGGACATAGATATTGTCCACCAAAAACTGACGCTGTAGAGATAGTTAATGTATCAGAAGAAGTATTTCCACCGGAACCAACACCAGTAGAAGAGCCAGATGTAATACCACCTCCATCTTTAGATTTAGGAGTTCCTGGAAGTAGTAAATCATCAGGTGGTAGTTTTAGATTTCATATACCTGATATTGATTTAATGGGTGGAATTAGAGCAGTCATTGATGGTGTAGTATTTACTAACAAAGGTAGATGTAAAGCTGGGTGTGCAACTAATAAAAATAGTTAATGTCAAAAAAAGCATTTAAAGATACGACCGTTGGGCAATTATTGCTTGGCGCAGCAACTGTAATAAATCCTACATTAGGTAATGTATTACAAGGAGTAACTTCTCCTAAAGAAGCTATAACTGAAATAATAAAATCAGATGCTCCTGCAGATGATAAGATAAAATTACAACAAATAATATACGAACAACAGAATAAAGAAATAGAAGCTATAACATCAAGGTGGGAAGCAGATTCTATGTCTGATTCTTGGATGTCAAAAAATGTACGTCCATTAGTTTTAGTATGGTGTATTGTTGTATTTTCTTTTGCGGGTATACTAGATAGTGTAGAAACAATACCTTTTCATATAAATGAATTATGGAACGATACTTTTGAAAAAGTTATGATGGCTGTTGTCCTAGCTTATTTCGGTGGTCGAAGTAGTGAAAAGGTTACAAGCATATTCAAAGGGTAAATATAGATAAAAACAAGTGATTATATCTATAGAAGTATTAAATTAAATTAATTAAAATTAAATGAAAAAATTATTATTATGTATAGTTATGCTATTTAGCATTGCTATAAACAGTACAGAATTAGGTGACAAATTAAGAGGAACCTGGTCAAGTGGCAAAACAAGTTATTATGTAGTTATATTACATGATGAAAAAAAAGGTTATGAATTTATTAATTTTTCTTTTGCTGAAAATAAATCTTTACCAGAAATAGTAATTGAAGAAGGTGAAAATTATATTAAAACAAAACTAATAAATAAAGAAAAAAATTACGAAGTATTTATAAAGTATAGTTTTGTAGATGGAAAATTACATTGCCAGTTTGAAGGAGATGCAAACCATATTACAGTGTATAAAAGACATTGGATATTAACAAATTAAATTAAATAAAATGAGTGAAGAAATTAAAAAAATAACAGAAAAAGAATTTGAAACAGTAAAAGATTTTCAAACAAAATTAAACAATATAGTATTTAATATTGGATTAGTAGAATCTCAAAAACACGGTTTTTTACATGAGTTAGCTGGTGTTAATCAAGATCAAGAAGAATTCAAAAAAGAATTAGAAAATAATTACGGTTCAATAAATATAAATTTAGAAGACGGTTCTTACACAAATGTTGTAGCAGAAGAAGAAGAAGAAAATGAGTAGTGTAATACGTAAAATTAGCATTGGTGCTGATTATAAAAATAATGCCATGCATTATTCAGTGGGTCAAGAAGTATATGGTAATCATATAATTTCTCACATTTTATTTGAAGAGAAAGATAATTCATATAATATTCATATAAAGAAAAGTGGCGAAATATTACCTTGGAAAAAATTTAACTCACAAATGGCTATTTCTATTGAATACGATTTACAGTATTAATGAAAAGTTTATATGATTTTATTATAGAACCTATAGGTGATAGGTATGCTAATAGTAAAAAAGTAGGTAAAAAAGATTTAATTTTAAATACAAAAGTTGAATCTTGGAAATTTGTAAATAGGTTGGCAAAAGTAATTGAAACACCAATTGCTTTTTCTACACCTATTAAAAAAGGAGATATTATTATTGTTCATCAAAACATATTTAGAAGATTCTATGATATGAAAGGTGTACAAAAAAATAGTAGATCTTATTTTAAAGATAATATGTATTTTGCAAGTATGGATCAAATATATTTATACAAAAATAAAGATACATGGAAATCTTTTGGTGAAAGATGTTTTATAAAACCATTAAAAAATTCTGATTCTTTAAAGAATAGAAAAGAAGATCCTTATATTGGGTTGTTAAAAATTGGTAATAATTCATTAGAAGCATCTAAAATTAACCCAGGTGATATGGTAGGTTTTAAACCAGGTGCTGAATGGGAGTTTTTTATAGATGAAGAACGCCTTTATTGTATGAAATCAAATGATATTGTAATTAAGTATGGAGATAAAGAAAATAAAAAAGAATATAATCCAAGCTGGGCATGTGGCAGTTGAAGAACTGATTAAAGTTGCTAAAGAACCGATTATAGATTTTGGACCAGATATTTCCGCAGACAGATTAAAAAATGCTGCAGCTACAAAAAAACTAGCTATATTTGATGCTTTTGAAATTTTATCAAAAATAAATGAAGAAGAAAATATTATAGAAGGTAAAGTTGAACAAGAAACTAAAAAACCTAAAGAATTTAAAGGTTTTGCTGAAGGAAGATCTAAGTAATGTATCAACAAACCTTATATAAAATATTAGATAACCATATTAAACCTAAAATTATTAAAAAAAATAATAGGTATAAAAAATGGGATTATGGATATAACGTAGAACATGATGTAATAGTTATATCTAAAACAGGTGAAATAGGTGAAATATACGAAATACAAAACCTTAAAATAGCTTTACCTAAAGAAAAAGAAATAATTAAATTTAAAGATAATAAATTTGAGTATCAACCTCTACCTAAAGAATTAAAAAGAATTAAAACTATTTTTGATTGGGAAGATTATCCTTTAGATTTTAAAGAAACTTGGTACGATTATATTGATAAAGAATTTATTCGTAGAGATGAAGGATTTTGGTTTTATAATAATGATGTAAAAACTTATATAACTGGAACCCATTACATGTATTTACAATGGAGTAAAATTGATGTAGGTAAACCAGATTTTAGACAAGCAAACAGATTATTTTTTATATTCTGGGAAGCTTGTAAAGCTGATGATAGATGTTATGGAATGTGTTATCTTAAGAATAGACGTTCAGGTTTTTCATTTATGGCTTCAGGTGAAACAGTTAATCAAGCAACAATATCTTCTGATAGTAGATACGGTATATTATCAAAATCAGGACCTGATGCAAAAACAATGTTTACTGATAAAGTTGTACCTATATCAGTTAATTATCCTTTCTTTTTTAAACCGATTCAAGATGGTATGGATCGACCTAAAACAGAATTAGCTTATAGAGTTCCAGCAAGTAAATTTACTAGACGTAAACTTACACAAAATGAAACACTTCCAGAATTACAAGGATTAGATACTACTATTGATTGGAAAAATACAGGTGATAATAGTTATGATGGTGAAAAATTAAAATTATTAGTACACGATGAGAGTGGTAAATGGGAAAGACCTAACAATATATTAAACAACTGGAGAGTTACTAAAACTTGTTTACGATTAGGTAGTAGAATTATCGGTAAATGTATGATGGGTTCAACATCAAACGCTTTAGATAAAGGTGGTAGTAATTTTAAAAAATTATATAATGATTCAGACGTCACACAAAGAAACCGCAACGGACAGACTCGTTCGGGATTATATAGTTTGTTCATACCTATGGAGTGGAACTACGAAGGATACATTGATTCTTATGGAATACCTGTATTTGAAACACCGAAAGATTTAATTAAAGGACCACAAGGAGTTCCTATAACATTAGGCGTAGTTGATTATTGGCAAAATGAAGTTGATGGTTTAAAACAAGATCAAGATGCTTTAAATGAATTTTATAGACAATTTCCAAGAACAACTGAACATGCTTTTAGAGATGAAGCAAAATCATCATTGTTTAATTTAACAAAAATCTATGAGCAAATAGATTGGAATGAAGATGTTAAAAACTCAGCAATTATAACACAAGGAAGTTTTCAATGGATAGGAGGAATAAAAGATACTGAAGTAGTTTTTAATCCAAATAAAAATGGAAGATTTTTTATTTCATGGGTTCCGCCTAAAAGATTACAAAATAATGTAATAAATAAACTAGGTGTTAAATATCCTGGAAATGAAACACTTGGAGCATTTGGATGTGACCCTTATGATATATCTGGTACTGTAGATAAAAGAGGTTCTAAAGGATCTCTTCATGGTTTAACTAAATTTAGCATGGAAGATGTTCCACCTAATCACTTCTTTTTAGAATATATAGCAAGACCACAAACAGCAGAGATCTTTTTTGAAGATGTTCTTATGGCGTGTATATTTTATGGAATGCCATTACTTGCTGAAAACAATAAACCAAGATTATTATATCATTTTAAACGTAGAGGTTACAGAGGTTTTGCAATGAATAGACCTGATAAAATATATAATAAATTATCAGTAACCGAAAGAGAAATAGGTGGAATACCTAATTCAAGTGAAGATATTAAACAGGCTCATGCTTCTGCGATAGAAAGTTATATTGAAAACTATGTAGGGTTAAGATCAGATAACACACATGGTGATACTTATTTTCAACGCACATTAAATGATTGGAGTAGATTTGATATAAATAATAGAACCACTCATGATGCTTCTATTAGTTCAGGACTTGCTTTAATGGCTTGTAATAAAAATAAATATAGACCTATTCCAAAAATAGTTAGACAGAGTTACAATTTAGGAATTAAAAAATATGATAATAGAGGTTCTTTATCAAAAATAATAAAATAAATGAAGAGTATATACACTAACGGTAGTAGTATTTTCCCTAGCCAAGTGGTTAGCGACGCGGAAAAAGCAAGCTTTGAATATGGCGAGCAGGTGGCTCAAGCTATAGAGCAAGAGTGGTTTTCTCAGGGAAGAACTAATGGTAATAGGTATTTAGCTACTTGGAATAACTACAATAGATTAAGGTTGTATGCAAGAGGTGAACAACCTACTCAAAAATATAAAGATGAATTATCTATTAATGGTGATTTATCTTATTTAAATTTAGATTGGAAACCAGTTCCTATTATTTCTAAATTTGTAGATATATTAACAAATGGTATATCTAATAAAGATTATGATGTTAATGCTTTTGCTCAAGATCCTGCATCAGTAGAAAAAAGAACTAACTATGCAGAAATGCTAGCGCAAGATATGTTTGCTAGAGATGTAATGAAAAGAATAACTAGTACTCTAGGTTCTAATCTATTTAATACAGATGTACCAGAAGATAAAATGCCTGAAAATGCAGAAGAATTAGAATTACACATGCAATTATCTTATAAGCAGGGTATAGAAATAGCAGAAGAAGAAGCTATCAATCAAGTATTAGATGTAAATAGATGGGATTTAATTAGAAGAAGAATAAACTATGATCTAGTTACTTGTGGTATAGGAGCTGTAAAAACAAATTTTAATACTTCAAATGGTATAACTATTGATTATGTTGATCCTGCTAATTTAGTATATTCTTATACAGAAGATCCAAATTTTGAAGATATATATTATGTTGGTGAATATAAAATGGTTACTTTACCTGAAATTGCTAAACAGTTTCCAAACTTATCAGATAGTGAATTAAAAAAAATCCAAGAGTACCAAGGTAATAGAACATACATGTATGGATATGGTAATGGACCAAATGATCAAAATACTATACCAGTTTTATATTTTGAATATAAAACATATATGGATCAGGTTTTTAAGATAAAACAAACAGAACAAGGGTTAGTTAAAGCTATTGAAAAACCAGATACATTTAATCCACCTGAAAATGAAAACTTTGAAAGAGTTGGTAGAACTATAGAGGTTTTATACAAAGGTGTTAAGGTTTTAGGAACTGATATGTTGTTAAAATGGGAGATGTGTAAAAACATGACAAGACCTTTTGCGGATACAACTAAAGTAGAAATGAATTACGCGATTTGTGCTCCAAGAATGTACAAAGGACGTATTGATTCTACAGTTAGCAGAATAACTGGGTTTGCGGATATGATTCAAATAACTCATTTAAAACTTCAACAAGTAATTGCTAGAATGGTTCCAGATGGTGTATTTCTAGATATGGATGGTTTAGCAGAGGTTGATCTTGGAAATGGTACTAATTATAATCCACAGGAAGCTTTGAATATGTATTTTCAAACTGGTTCTGTTGTAGGTAGATCACTTACTCAAGATGGTGAATTAAATAGAGGTAAAGTTCCAGTACAAGAATTAAGTAGCGGATCTGGTCAGGCGAAAATACAAAGTTTAATATCTACATATAATTATTATTTACAAATGATAAGAGATGTGACGGGATTAAACGAAGCAAGAGATGGAAGTATACAAGATAGTAATACACTAGTTGGATTACAAAAACTTGCAGCTCAAGCATCTAATATAGCTACTAAACATATAAACAATGCTAGTTTATTTTTAACATTAAGAATGTGTGAAAATATTTCTAAAAAAATAAAAGATATGTTAGATTATCCTTTAACGGCTAATGCATTAAGAGATAGTTTAAACATATTTAACACTTCTACATTAAGACAAATAGATAAATTAAATCTACATGACTTTGGTATATTTTTAGATTTAGAACCAGATGAAGAAGAAAAAGCTAAATTAGAACAAAACATACAAGTTGCTTTATCTAGTGGTGGTATAGATTTAGAAGACGCTATTGAGTTACGTCAAATACGTAATTTAAAACTAGCTAATCAAATGTTAAAGCAAAAGCGAAGACGTAAATTACAAAGAGAAAGACAGATGCAATCTGAAATGGCTCAACAACAGGCTCAGGCTAATGCAGCTGCAGCGGAAAAAGCAGCAGAAGCAGAGGTTCAAAAACAACAAGCTTTAACTTCGGAGAAAGTAAACTTTGAACAAGCAAAGTCTCAATTTGAAATACAACGTATGCAAACAGAAGCTGAGATTAAACGTCAATTAATGGCTGAAGAGTTTAATTATCAATTGCAATTAGAGCAAATGAAAACTCAGCGTGAAACAATGAAAGAACAAGAAATAGAAGATCGTAAAGATAAAAGAACAAGGATAGCTGGCACACAGCAAAGTCAAATGATAGATCAAAGAAAAAATGATTTATTACCAATAGATTTTGAAAATCAAGCAGGACAAGCACCAGTTATTTAGTATTAATTTTTAATTATATTATATTATGTCACAAAAAAAAGCGGCCGTAGAGGTCAAACAAGAAGGTGAATTTACTTAAAAAAATAAAGAAAAATCTCAAAAACCAAAACAATTAGGTAAAAAAGTTGAAGTAGCAAAAGTAGACTTATCTAAAGATCCTAATATTAAAATACAAGAACCAATAAAAGTTGATTTAACAAAAAAACCAGAAAAAGATGCCGTTCAAGAGCGAAAAACAGAAGAAGTACCTGTGGTTGAAACATCCGGAAATAGCAAAAAAGTGGACGAAGAAGTACGGGTCGACAATACAGATGCTAAAGAAGAATCTCCGATCCAAATAATAGAAGAAATAGTTGAATCAAAAGAAGAACCAAAAAAAGAAATTGTAAAAGAAAAAGTTGTAGAACAATCTAAATTACCAGAAAATGTAGATAAACTAGTAAAGTTTATGGAAGAAACTGGTGGTACAGTTGAAGATTATGTAGAATTAAATAAAGATTATTCTAAATTAAACAACGATCAACTTTTAAAAGAATATTTAAGAAAAACAAAACCTCATTTAGACTCTGAAGATATTAGTCTTATAATGGAAGATTATAAATATGATGAAGAATTAGATGAGCAAAAAGACATACGAAGAAAAAAGTTAGCTTATAAAGAAGCGGTTGCTGGAGCTAAGCAAGATTTAGAGAAAAGAAAAACCCAGTACTATGCTGAAATAAAGCAAAGACCTGGTGTTACTCAAGATCAGCAAAAAGCAATGGACTTTTTTAATCGTTACAATAAACAGCAAGAAACTATAAAGCAAACTCAAGAGGATTTTAAAAATCGTACTGATAAATTATTTAACACTGATTTCAAAGGTTTTGATTATAATGTGGGAGATAAAAAGTTTAGGTATAAAGTTCAAGATCCGAGTAAGATAGCTGAAACTCAATCTAATATTTCTAATTTTGTAGAAAAATTTTTAGACAAAGATGGAAAGATTAGTGACACAGCAGGTTATCACAAAGCTTTATATGCTGCGATGAATACTGATAAACTCGCCTCTCATTTTTATGAGCAAGGTAAAGCAGATGGTGTTAAAACCATTGTACAGAAATCTAAAAACCCAAGTATGGACGCACCAAGGCAAGTTGCAGGTGGGGACGTTTATGTAGGTGGTTTCAAGGTTAAAGCTGTTAGTGGAGCAGATTCATCAAAATTGAAAATCAAAAAACGAACATTTAACAATTAAAATTTAAAAAAAATGGCTTTATCCCCACAGTTTGGCTCGATAGTACCGAGTCAAGTACAGGAAGCTTTATCAACTAATTTCTTATCCTTTAATGGAGGAGCAAATCCTGGTGATTCTGATTCTTTCGCTCAACAATATCTGCCTGAAATTTACGAAGCAGAAGTAGAGAGATATGGAAACAGAACACTATCTGGATTTTTAAGAATGGTCGGTGCTGAACTTCCAATGACAAGTGACCAAGTAATCTGGTCAGAACAAAATAGATTACACATTGCATATGACAACTGTACAAGAGTTGCTCCTGCTGCAGGTTTTTCTGATGGTATTCAAATACCAGCAGGTGTTACTAACGTAATCTCTCCAAGATCTACAATTGTATTATTGGATGATTTTGGTAACGAAGCAAAATTCCTAGTAGGTGATTCTAACGTAGGTGCAGGACCAGTGCAAATAAACGGAGACTGTTACACGGCTGCTACTATAGCTGCTGCTGGAATTGTTGGAGCTTTTAAAATCTTTGTTTACGGTTCTGAATATAGAAAAGGACAAACTACACCTAATGCTGCGCAAGGCGCTGCTCCTGCTACAGGAAATGATATGGTTAGTGTTGAGCCTACGCTTACTCAGTTCAGTAATAGACCAGTAATAATCAGAGACAAGTATGTTGTATCTGGTTCTGATACTGCTCAAATAGGTTGGATTGAAGTTTCAACTGAAGACGGAACAGGTGGTTATTTATGGTATCTTAAAGCTGAATCTGAAACTAGATTAAGATTTGAAGACTACTTAGAAATGGTATGTGTAGAAGCTGAATTAGTAGCTGCTGCATCTGCTCTTACAGTAGGTGAAGCTCAAGGATCAGAAGGTCTTTTTGCTGCTATTCAAGCTAGAGGTAACGTGCAAGTTGGATTCTCGGCTGCTGCAGGTATTAGTGACTTTGACGACATTCTTAGAAACTTAGATACTCAAGGAGCAATTGAAGAAAACATGTTATTCTTAGACAGACAAACAGCTTTAGATTTTGATGATATGCTTGCTGCAATTTCATCTGGATCTTCAGGTGGTACTGCTTATGGATTATTTGAAAACTCAGAAGAAATGGCATTAAACTTAGGTTTTAGCGGTTTTAGAAGAGGTTCATATGATTTCTATAAGACTGACTGGAAATACCTTAATGACGCTTCAACTCGTGGTGCTGTGACTGGACCAAACTCTATTGAAGGAGTTTTAGTTCCTGCTGGTACTACAACTGTTTACGATCAAATTTTAGGAACTAACATCAGAAGACCTTTCTTACACGTAAGATATAGAGCTTCACAAACTGATGATAGAAGAATGAAATCTTGGTTAACAGGTTCTGTTGGTGGTGCATTTACTTCAACTCTTGATGCAATGGAAGTTAACTTCCTTTCTGAAAGATGTTTAGTAACTCAAGCTGCTAACAACTTTGTATTATTCAAAGGAGTGTAATTATTCACATTAATAATAACCTCCATCTTCGGGTGGAGGTAATTATTATTTTTTAAACTATTTAATTATATTATATTATGGCAAAAAATAAAAAAGAAGAAGTGGTAGAAGAATCAATTATGGTTGCTACCCCTAAAAAAGAAAAACCAGTTGTAAAAAAAGATAACTGGGAAATAAAAGATAGAACGTATATACTAAAAGGTAATAAAGAACCTTTAACTCTCACTATACCTAGTAAACACACCAAAAAGCATGCTTTGTTGTGGTTTGATACAAAATCACGAACTCAAAGAGAATTAAGATATGCTACTAATATGTCATCTCCATTTGTTGATGAACAAAAAGGAGAGGTTACTCTAGGTCATATTACTTTTAGAGATGGATCATTATCCGTTCCTAAAGAAAATGTAATTTTACAAAAATTATTATCTTTATATCACCCTATGAAAGATAGAAAATATTCTGAATTTGTACCAGCTGCAATTGCTGAAAATGATTTAGAATTAATTGAATGGGAAATTGAAGCTTTAAATGCAGCTAGAGATATGGATGTAGATATGGCTGAAGCAATTGTTAGAGTAGAAGCGGGAAGTAAAGTGACACAATTGAGCTCTAAAGAATTAAGAAGAGACTTAATGATACTTGCTAAAAGAAACCCAAGATTATTTTTATCTTTAGCTAATGATGAAAATGTACAATTAAGAAACTTTGGTATCAACGCTGTTGAACAAGGTATTTTAAGAATATCTCCAGATCAAAGATCTATACATTGGGCTAGTAATGATAGAAAATTAATGACAGTTCCTTTTGATGAAAACCCTTATTCAGCATTAGCTGCTTGGTTTAAAACAGATGAAGGAGTTGAAGTATATAAGTCAATAGATAAAAGACTAGCATAACACTAAATGATACAAGGCGGATTCGTCCGCCTTTGTATTAAATTAATAAAAATATAATGGTAAACGTAAATACAGTATATCAAACGGTATTATTGATCCTTAACCAACAGCAGAGAGGTTATATGACTCCTGATGAGTTTAATAAAGCTGCTACTCAAGCTCAATTAACTATATTTGAAGGTTACGCAAGTGATTTAAATCAACAATATAGAGTTTCACAAAATGATACTGAATATGCAAACCGTGTAAAAAACATAGAACAAAAGTTACAGTTTTTTCAAAGAACTGCTACACCTACTAATATTGCCACTACTAGTGGTTTTACTTTATTAGACTTTGCAGTTCCCGACACACCAGTTGTTGTTGGAACTACAGATACATTATACAGATTAGGTTCTGTTTTTTATAAAAATACAGATCTAGGTCAATACATACAACCTAACGAGTTAAAACAATTATTACTTTCCCCTTTAACTCAACCATCAGAAAAATTTCCTATATATTCATATGAGAATAATATCATAACACTATATCCAACTACGATAATTAGTGATATTACTATTTCATATTTAGCTAAACCTTTAAATGTTGTATGGGGTTTTACCACAAACGCTCAAGGAGCTTATTTATACTCTTCAGGTTCTTCAATACAGTTTGATTTAGACGTAACAGAGCAAGATGAATTAATATTAAGGATATTAGCTTATGCAGGAGTTATAATACAAGATCCAACAATAATACAAGCAGCTTCTCAAGCAGTCGCTACACAAGACGCAAACGAAAAACAATAAGATATGTCAACACCAAATGGTGGATTAATCACCGAAACTAATGAACAATATTACGCGGGAGCGCAGGGATTTGTAGTAAGTAATGCGTTAGGTCAAACAGTATTTACTTTTACATTTAATACAGATTTAATATTAGGTAGTTCTGATCCAACCAATATTAATTATGGAAAAAATAATTTTAAATTATACTCCAGTGCAGATGGTATTACTTATACAGAATATATTACTACTTATACAGTGGACAGAAATGTTATTACACTAGGAGTTGCGCTACCTCAAAATAATGTTTTAGTTTGTCAATTAAAAACTATTGATGGTGGAAACTTTGGCGCTAGAGACGCTTATGGAACAACTGTAGAACAAAATTATGGTAGTTATTCTTATTTAACACTACAAGATGTAGTTAATAATTTTATTGTAGGCTTTGTAGGAGAAAACAAACTTATATCTAACGCTAAAAGAACTGATATAATATTCCATGCTAAAAGAGGTTTACAAGAATTTAGTTATGATACTTTAAAATCTATTAAGTCTCAAGAACTTACTATACCACCTAGTTTAAGTGTAATATTACCTCAAGATTATGTAAACTATGTTAGAATATCTAGAATAGATGATTTAGGAGTGCAAAGAATAATATATCCTTCAAACAACTTAACTAGTTCTCCATATGAAATGCCTATTCAAGATGGGTATGGAACACCTACACAAGATAATTTTTCTGAAAACCTAGAAGGCACATCTATTACAGAAGAAAGATGGGCAAATGCTAATACTAATTTAATTAGTCAAAACTTTAATCTTCAATTATATAATGAAGGTATGGATTGGGCTGGTTATAATTGGGGTTATGGAGGTTATTGGTATTGGGGTTGGGGTGAACAATATGGTATGTCACCGCAATATGCTCAATACAATGGTTGGTTTACAATGAATGATAGAGAGGGTAAAGTTTCTTTTTCTAGTAATTTAGTAGGTCAAATAATTATACTAGAATATGTATCAGATGGTCTTGCTTATGATTTAGATAGTAGAATACCTAAAATGGCAGAAGATGCTTTATACGCATATATTTCACATGCTATTATATCTACTAGAATTAATCAACCTGAGTATATAGTACAAAGATTACGTAGAGAAAAAAGTGCTAAATTAAGAAATGCTAAAATTAGATTATCTAATGTAAAACTTGATGAAATAGTTCAAGTAATGCGTGGAAAATCTAAATGGATAAAAAGATAAAATATGCCACAAATAGTTAATACTTTTCTAAAATCTAAGATGAATAAAGACTTAGATAGTAGAATATTACCAAACGGTGAATATAGAGATGCTCAAAATCTACAAATAAGTAGATCAGAAGGTGCTGATGTAGGAGAGTTTGAGAATATACCAGGTAATACTGAATTAACATATTTATATACAGGTAAAAACACTTTAACAAATCCAGATTTTTATGCTGGTAAAATTATTGGTCAATATACAGATGAGACTACTAATAATTTATATATAATGAGTGCTGGATACTCTAGCAGTGGAAGATGTCCTAGAGATTTAGTAGTGTATGCTGATCCAGCAGGGGTTACAGCTACTACAACCATACAAATATTTGATGTTGCGGGTAATCAATTAAACCCTACAGTCGTAGGTATACAAGTAGGAATGCTTTTATGGGGTGATAATTGGAATGGTGTACCTTCTGCAGGAGGTGGACAAGGAGTTGACCCTATAGTTACAGGTATTGGAGGAGCTCCAAATTATAATATAACTATAAGTCAAAACGTTGTATTTGCTAATACAGGTGGTGCTCCTGGTAATACAATAAATATAGGTTGGACTAACACTATACATAGATATAATATTGATACAGATGTAACCACTTTACTTGTTAGAGGTGCTTTTTTAAATTTCCATCAAGATTTTAGAATATATGGAATTAATTTAATAGATGATTTATTGTTTTGGACAGACAATAGGAATCAACCTAGAAAAATAAATGTAAACAATGCTAATCCGACATCTTTAATTTCACCTGTTCATTACGTAAATGAAGATCAAATATCTGTAGCTAAATATTATCCTTATGAAACTCCTTTAGTATTACATCAAACTATTAGACAAATTACTGGAGGTGCTATAGATGCTGTTAGAAAAGGATATAGTTTAACTATGGCTGACACTACTAACATTCAAATAGGAGATATAGCAACTGGTTTTCCAGCACAACTTGATCAAGAATTATGGAATGTAATATTTATTAATCCAGGTGTTTCAGTAACTATATATAATAATTTTAAGAGTGGAGGTGCTGGTCAAACCCCAGGTTCATATGGTGGTACTACTATACCTATTACATTTAGTAATACTACAATGAAAAACTCTCACGATGATAAATTAGTAAGAGGTTTTGAAACTACAGTTTCTACAGCAGCTGGTCCTGTAGCTGCGGGTAATCCACTTACTATTGTATATGATTTTAATAATACTGATGCTGAACAAACACCGCAACCAACCCCACGTGTAGGTGATTATATAACAAGCACAACTATGGGTGTTAGTTTAGCAAATGAAATTTTAATTTCTGAAGTAACAACTATAACTCCAGGCACTAGTATTGTATTAGAATTAACAAAAGATGTAACAGTTGCGGCTGGTACAAATGATATAACTATTTCAGCAAACCCTAATTATAATTCTACTTTTACAGGAGACCCAGATTTAATAGAAGAAAAATTTGTAAGATTTAGTTATAGATTTAAATATGAAGATAATGAATATTCACTAGCTGCTCCATACACACAGATTTGTTTTATACCTAAAAATGATGGTTATTTTGGAGGAGGTAAACCAGAGCAATTACAAGACATGCTCAATACTTATGATTCTACTATTGTAGAATGGTTTACAAATAAAATAGATACTGTTTCTTTAAAAGTTCCCTTACCAGATAATGGAACTAGCGCTGCAACAGCAGTAGCTAGTTTAATTGATGGTTATAAAGTTACTGATATAGAAATTTTATATAAAGAATCTGATGCTACATCTGTAAAAATATTAGAAACTATACCTGTAACTAATTCTATAGTATCTTCAGTAGAAGAAATACCTAATACAGTAGCAGCTACAGGAACTCAGTGGTACTACAATTTTGACTATAAATCTATAAAACCATATCGTACATTACCTACAAGTGAACAAAATAGAGTTTATGATAATGTTCCAGTAAAAGCATTGGCACAAGAAATTTCAGCTAATAGAGTTATTTACGGAAACTTTGTACAAGGTTATA
>MDTG01340372.1_pt1 | contig 27348 bp, 25 predicted proteins | sample 811421 | NCBI WGS metagenome assembly MDTG01 (sample SAMN05326645, study PRJNA326480) | marine metagenome | isolation source: seawater | place: Pacific Ocean: South East | collected 2011
AGTAGAAGTCCCTACTCAAAAAGTTCCTGTATTACAAAAAAAAATTGTTCGTGCATCTAGAAAAAAAGCTAAACCTGTAATTATTGCTACACAAGTTATGGAGAGCATGATTAATAATTTATCTCCAACTAGAGCAGAGACAAATGATGCTGCAAATGCAGTTTTTGATGGAGCTGATGCATTAATGTTGTCAGGAGAAACCTCGGTAGGAAAATATCCGATAAGAGTCATTCGTATAATGGCTAAAATTATTCTAGATGTAGAAGCATCTGACGAAAGAAAGCATTTTAATAAATTTCTACCCTATAAATCTAATAAACGATATATCTCTGATTCCATATGTTACCAAGCTTCTGAAATTGCTAATCAAGTAGAAGCTAAAGCAATACTAGCAATTACAGCATCTGGATATAATGCTCAAAAAATATCTTCTAATAGGCCAAATGCTCATATATGTGTATTTACACATAATAGAAAACTATTAAACACATTGAGTTTACTCTGGGGTGTGCTCGGTTTTTATTATAATAAATTTGATAGCACTGATAATACTATTGAAGAAACACAAAATATCTTAATAAATCAAAATATTATAAAATCGGGAGATTTTGTCATTAATATTGCTAGTATGCCAATAAAAGAAAAAGGAATGACAAATATGCTGAAATTAGAAAAAATAAAATAATGCTAATGCATTTGCTTAAATTGTTTTAGAAATCTTATATCATTCTCATAAAATAATCTCAAATCATCAACTTGATGTAAAAGCATAGTAATTCTCTCTATGCCCATCCCAAATGCAAATCCTGAAAATTTCTTAGTATCTATATTAACATTTTCTAAAACATTTGGATCTACCATGCCACAGCCCATTATTTCTAACCATCCTGTCCCTTTTGTAATTCTATAATCTGTTTCCGAATTTAAACCCCAATAAATATCAACCTCTGCACTTGGCTCGGTAAATGGGAAAAAAGATGGTCTAAATCTTATTTTAACATCTTGACCGAATAAATTATGAACGAAATACATAATCATTTTTTTTAAATCAGCAAAATTAACATCTTGATCTATATATAATCCTTCAATTTGATGAAAAATACAATGAGCTCGAGCTGAAATATCTTCCTTTCTATAAACTCTACCTGGTGATATTATTCGTATTGGTGGGGGATTTTTTTCCATGTATCTAATCTGCACAGAAGATGTATGGGTTCGCAATAATGTATCAGGATTGAGAGATATAAAAAATGTATCTTGCATATCTCTTGCTGGATGGTGTTCTGGCATATTTAATGCAGAAAAATTATGCCAATCATCCTCTATTTCAGGCCCGTCTGAAATTACAAATCCTACTTTATTAAAAATTTCGATAATTCTATCTTGAACTTTAGAGATTGGATGCTCTGCCCCCAAGCCTTCATAAATAGCTGGCATAGTTAAATCTAAATAATCCCTCTTTGTTGTTTTTTTATCTGATAAATCTAAAGTTTTAATTTTATCAAATGCAATTTTTTTTAATTCATTTAATCTCTTTCCAATTTGTTTTTTTTCAACATTGGATAATGTTTTAAATTGACTAAATAAATCATTTAGAATACCATTCTTACTTAAATACATATTTTTAAAACTAGTATATTCCTCTTTATTACTAATAGATAATTTACTTACATCATTTATATGTTTATTTATTTTTTCTTGCATTTATCACTATATTTGGTATCACATCAAATTTACATGATATTAAATAATTGTGAACATGATTAAACAAAAATTGTATAAAATTATATTATTATTTTTAACATTTTTCTTAACTCAATGCTATACAGAACCTTTCTTTACCTTGAGTGTTGAAATTGTTGATCAAAATCTAAATCCAGTAGAAAATACAGATATTGTTGTTGAAGCTACTGATGTTGACAATGGAAATACTATTAATGGATCAATTATTTTTTTTGAAGGAACCACAAATGATCAAGGTATAGCTGAGTTTGATTTCGAAAACAAAGCATTTGTTAGTGCACGTGCATGTATTATGTTAAATAATGTGAACATGTGTAAAGAAGGACATGTCTATTTAGAGGAAAATACAAATAAGAAATTAACTTTAATGATTGTTGAAGACGATTGTATATATTGTTTTTAAAATTCAATTCCTGATTCAGAAAAATATAAAATTGCTGCTTCTTTTAATAATACTGTTTGCTCTTTTGGTTTAAGTGGAATTAATTCTGTATTAGTTTTCCAATGTGGCCAACCCTCATCGTCTTTGCCTGTAAATTCATAAAAACCATAATTACTTAGCAATTTGCAAATTGCAATATGTAACAAATTCATTTTTTCCTCCTTCGTAAATTCTCTATATCCTTGACCAAGTTCATTTACACCAATTAAAAATAAAATTGCTTGTAAGTCTAAAGTCTCTCCATTACCAAATCCTTTACTTATATAGTCTACTAATGCACCCCATTTTTTTTTGTTTATTTCTAATTTATTTCGTTGCATTTTAACTATTCCTTATATAGTGGTTTCATATTTAATACTCCGGGTAAATTGTTATTTTTAAAAAAATCAAGCATTGCACCACCACTGGTAGAGATATAACTAAAATTGGCTTGTATTCCTAATCTCTTAATATCTGAAACTGTATCTCCTCCGCCAATAATACTATAGGCATCAAGACTGGTTGCCTGTATAATAGATTCAGCGATTTGACTTGTTCCTAAAGAAAAAAGATCGATTTCTGAGACACCCATTGGACCATTCCACATAATTAATTTTGAATCTTTAATAATCTTAGAAAATAATCTTATTGTTTCTGGGCCAATATCAACACCCATGTATGAATCTGGTATGTTTTTAATACTGATAGTTTTACATTCTGTAATATTTTCTAAATTATTTGTAGCTATACAATCTATTGGAAATAATATTTTGGTTTTGCTTTGCTCTGCTTCTTCTAAAAAAGAATTTACTACATCTAGTTCACTTTCATTATAAATTGAATTACCAATATCGCCGCCTAAATATTTAATAAATGGAAATGCCATCCCTCCCCCTATGAGTATATTATCAGCTTTATTTAAAAATGTTTTTAAAAGGTGTATTTTAGAACCTATCTTAGACCCGCCTACAATAATTGTGAATGGTCTTTGATTTTGCTCTTTTAATTGTGATAATTCTTTTAATTCTCTGTTGAGAAGAAAACCTGTGAATTTTTTATTTGGAAAAAAATTCCCAATTGCAGATACTGATGCGTGATTTCTATGAGATACACCAAAAGCATCATTTACATATATATCGCCATATTGAGAAAGCAACTCTGCAAATTGCATGCTGTTTTCTTTCTCTCCAGGATAAAACCTTAAATTTTCTAAAAGAAAAATTTGATTTTTATTTTTTGTTAATAAATTATTAGTTTCACCATTGATTTCATTAATTAAAACTACCGACACTCCTAGTAATTTTTCAATTGATGGCAGTATTTGGCTTAATGAATACCTAGATTCTCTATTATTAGGTCTTCCTAAATGAGACATTAAAAACACACTCACTTGTTTATCTAAAAAATACTTTATTGTTGGAATAGCTGATTCTATTCTGGTTAAATCTAATATTTTATTATTCTGTATTGGTACATTAAAATCTACTCTGATTAAAACTTTGTCCACTGATTTAAAATTGATCATCATGTATTAAAATTAATCTTTAAAAATCATATAAAATAAGTCAAAGATAACTAAATCTATTTTGTAAATTTATTTCATGTATTTTAAAAATATATTAGGAAATGACCTGGTGAAAAAATTACTCCTTACAGAGTTCCATTCTAATCGCATTCCACATGCACAATTATTCTGTGGAGAAGATGCAAGTCAACAACTACCAATGGCACTGGCATTTTCTTCTTTTATTTTTTGTAAACAAAGGGAATCTAATGATGCATGTGGGAAATGTACAAGTTGTATTAAAATGCTCAAACTATCTCATCCTGATTTACATTTTTTTTATCCAACTATTAAAATCCAGAAAGGCGAAGAAAAAAATTCAGAGAGTAAAACATATTTTCCACAATTACAGAAAACCTTGCTAGATAATCCCTCTGTCAACATAGATGATTGGGAGGCAGATTTACATGCAACGAAAAAAGCAAGTATTAGATCAACTGATTTAATAAAAATGTGTGATCTCGCAAATTTAAGATCATATGAGGGAGAATATAAAGTCTTTATTGTGTGGGGAGCCGATAAAATCATGCAAAGATCTAGCTCTATATTATTAAAAACACTTGAAGAGCCTAGGGCAAAAACTATATTTATATTAATTGCAAATCAGCCTAACAAAATCCTATCAACTATTAAATCTAGATTGCAAATTAAAAGGTTTGAAAAAATTAACACAAATATTCTAACCGAACACTTATTAAAAGAATTTCCAGATATTAATAAAAATACCATTAAATCTGAAATTAATAACTGTAATAATAATTATTATGATTTAATGAATAAATTCAATAAAAATAATAATGATGATAATATTATAAATGAATTTATTTATTGGATTAGGTTATGTTTTTTGTGTGTGAATCCTAAATCTAAATGCATAAATCCTAAAAATAATGAGGTAGAGTCAGTTGTATTGCAATTAATTAATTGGTGTAATATGATAGCTGTTTCTGATAAGGGTTTTCAAAACAAAATACTTAATAAAGCTAGTAAAATTATAAGAGAAGGATTTCTACTAAATTATAATTTACCAATATCTATTAATGAAAAAACGAAACATCCTAATTTTAATATTAATTTATTTTCTAATTATATTCAACAAAATAATATCTCCGAAATTCTTTCTTTATTAAGTAATGTAAACTATTATTTGAATCGATATGCTAATTCAAAAATATTATTTTTAGATTTATCTTTTAATCTTGGAAGATTATTAAATAAAAAAAATTAATATGGAGTCTAATCAAGATAATTCTTTAATAAAAAACCTTCCATATCAAATATTATTATGAATAAATTTATTGTTATTATTTTAATACTTCTTTCCTGTAATAAAAAAGTTATTTCTACTCATTCCTTCGAGGGAAATAACTGGAACATCAATGACTCTATTGTGTTTTCATTTAATATTGCTGATACTGTTTCCAAGTATCAATTGTCATTTTTTTTAAGAAATAATTTAGATTACGAGTATCGAAATATTTTTTTACTTGTTAATACAAATTATAATCAAAAAACTATAAAAACAGATACTGTAGAGTATTCTATAACAAATAAATCCGGACAATGGCTGGGAAGTGGACTAGGAGAAATGAAAGATAATTATTTGATTTTTGAAGAAAATTTAATTTTTAGTCAAACAGGTAGTTACGAATTAATTATAACACATGGTATGAGGAGTGATCCACTAATAGGGGTTAATACTTTTGGGTTTAAACTGGATAATAAATGAAAAACAAAAATTTTAAAAAATATTTTTTTATTATCTTTTTACGATATCTACTGCCAGCAACTATATTGCTACCTGTTTTAATCCTATTATTATGCTTGTTTTGTGCTGCTAATGGTGTTTGGGGACCACTTCCTGATTTTCAGGAACTAGAAAATCCAAAAACTAATCTAGCTACTGAAATTATATCATCTGATAACAAAATACTTGGAAAATATTTTTATGAAAATCGTACACATATCGAATATGATTCTTTAGCACCTGTTTTAGTGGATGCATTAGTTGCAACTGAGGATGAAAGATTTTTCAATCATTCTGGTATTGATTTTATTGCATTAATTAGGGTTCTAAGGGGGGTGATCACAGGTAACAGTAGCCTGGGTGGTGGCAGTACAATTACACAGCAATTAGCTAAAATGTTTTTTTCACAAAAACCTAAATCTAAAATTGATAGAATAAAACAAAAATTTAAAGAATGGATTATCGCGGTCAGAATTGAGAAACAATACTCAAAACAAGAAATTATATCTATGTATTTAAATAGATTTGATTTTCTTAATCTTGCTGTAGGAATTAAATCTGCTGCTAAAGTTTATTTTAACACTAATCCATATAATTTAAAAATTGAGCAAGCTGCTACATTAGTAGGTATGGCGAAAAACCCTTCTCGCTACAATCCGTTGAGATGGATAGAAAAAACAACCCGAAGAAGAAATATTGTTTTAAATCAAATGGTAAAAAACAATTATTTGTCGAAAAAAGAATGTGATTCATTAGTCTTAATACCAATAGAATTAACCTACAATAAAGTTGATCATAATGAAGGAACTGCAACTTATTTTAGAGAACATTTAAGATCCTACATGAGAATTTGGGCTAAAAAAAGAGAAGAAACAACTGGTGAAAAATATAACATTTATAAAGATGGTCTAAAAATTTACACTACGATTGATTCAAGAATGCAGAAAAGTGCAGAAAATGCCGTAAATAGTCATATCCAAAATCTTCAAACTAAATTTTATGACCATTGGAAAGATTTTGAAAATGCACCATATGATACAAGTTGGAGAAGTGGACAAATTGATACACTTATATTAATTCCTGCAATTAAAAGATCTGAAAGATATCGGAAATTAAGATTAGCTAAAAAAACTGAAAAAGAAATTTTTAAAATTTTTAATAGGGCGGTAAGTATGAATATTTTTTCTTGGAATGGAAGGATCGACACAACTTTAAGCCCTTTAGATTCTATAAAATACTATAATTATTTTTTACATTCTGGTTTGATTTCTATTGATCCTTCAAATGGTTATATTAAGGCTTGGGTTGGTGGTATTAATCACGAACAATTTAAATATGATCATGTTTTAGAGGGAAAGCGTCAGGTTGGCTCAACATTTAAACCTTTTATTTATGCAACTGCTATTGATCAATTTAAATACTCTCCTTGCTTTAAAATTCCAAATGTCCAAGTAATATTTGAAAAAGGAAAAAAATGGAAATTAGAAGAAGACTATATTCCTGAAAATGCTAATAAAGAATATGGAGGAGAATTTACTTTAATTGAGGGTTTAGCAAAATCTAAAAACACTATTTCAGCTTATTTAATGAAAAGAGTGGGACCTAAAAGGGTAATTAATCTAGCAAAAAAAATGGGTATTAATAGTTATTTACCCGCTGTTCCATCGCTATGTTTAGGTGCAGCTGAAATATCTTTATTTGAAATGACGGGGGCATATACTACTTTTGCGAATGAAGGAATATATGTTGAACCAAGTTTCATTACAAGAATAGAAGATAAAAATGGTATCGTATTAGAAACTTTTTCTAATAGCCCTACTGAAATACTAAGTAAAGAAAAAAATTATATAATGGTACGTTTATTACAAGGTGTTATTAATCAAGGTTCAGGTGGTAGACTTCGTTGGAAATATCAATTTACAAATGAAATTGCTGGAAAAACAGGAACTACACAAAATCATTCGGATGGATGGTTTATTGGTTTTGTTCCTAATTTAGTGACGGGTGTATGGACAGGTGCCGATAATCGATCAGTGCGATTTAGAGATTTATATTTGGGGCAAGGTGCTGAAATGGCCTTACCTATTTGGGGAGAATATATGCAATCATTATATGGTGATAAATCAATCAATATATCTACTGAAAATTTTCCTTTCCCTGAAAACGGTGTTTCAGTAATACTCGATTGTAATAAAATAATAGAGAATAATACTGAAGATGAATTTTAAATTATGAATAAAGTATATAAAAATGCACATGATGCAATAATAGATGTAGAAAATAATAATACTATTATGTTAGGCGGTTTTGGATTATGTGGTATTCCTGAAAACCTAATACAAGCACTTGTAAAAAAGGGGAGTAAAAATTTAACATGTATCTCTAATAATGCGGGAGTTGATGATTTTGGTATTGGATTATTATTAAAAACTCGTCAAGTTAAAAAAATGATATCATCTTATGTGGGTGAAAATTCCGAATTTGAAAGACAACTGCTTAATGGGGAGCTAGAAGTAGATTTAATTCCACAAGGGACATTAGCTGAAAGATGCCGAGCAGCAGGAGCCGGAATTCCTGCATTTTATACACCTGCGGGGGTTGGAACAGAAATTGCAAAAGGTAAAGAAATTAAAATATTTAATGGAAAAGAATATATTTTAGAGTTAGCATTTAAATCTGATTTTGCTTTTATAAAAGCATGGAAGGGTGATGCTTTAGGTAATTTAATTTATAAAGGAACTGCAAGAAATTTTAATCCAATGATGGCGGCGGCTGGAAAAATTACAATTGTAGAAGTAGAAGAGTTAGTGCCTGTTGGTAGTTTAGACCCGAATATAATTCATACTCCCAGTATTTATGTAGATAGAATTTTTGAAGGAAAAAATTATGAAAAGAGAATTGAAAAAATAACAACAAAATAAATTTTTGCAAAATGTCATTAAATAAATTTCAAATAGCACAAAGAATATCAAAAGAGTTAAAAGATGGAGACTATGTTAATTTAGGAATTGGTATACCGACTTTAATCGCAAACTATATTCCTAAAAATATTTCTGTTATTATGCAATCGGAAAATGGTCTTCTCGGAATGGGTCCATTTCCTTCAAAGGATAAAATTGATCCTGACTTAATAAATGCTGGTAAAGAAACAATTACTACTCTTGATGGATCTGCTATTTTCAACTCCTCTGAAAGCTTTGCTATGATTCGGAGAGGTCGTGTTGACCTAACAGTACTTGGTGCAATGGAAGTTTCACAATCCGGTGATATTGCAAATTGGAAAATACCTGGAAAAATGGTTAAAGGCATGGGGGGTGCAATGGATTTAGTTGCATCAGCAAAAAATATAATTGTTGCTATGATGCATACCAATAAAAAAGGTGATTCTAAATTATTGAAAAAATGTTCTCTTCCTATTACAGGTATAAATTGTATTAAAAAAATTGTCACAAATTTAGCGGTAATTGATGTAAATAATAATAATTTTATTTTGAGAGAATATGCCCCCGGAGTATCAATTGAAGAAATTAAAAAGGCAACAGAAGGAGATTTAATTATACCTGATTCTGTATCTGAAATGTGTTTCAATTAATGAAAATAATATCCTATAATATAAACGGCATAAGAGCTGCTATTCGTAAAGGGTTCTTGAGTTGGTTAGATGCTGAGTCTCCTGATGTAATTTGTTTACAAGAAATAAAAGCTCGATCAGATCAATTTGATATCACATTATTTGAAAAATTAGGGTACAATTGTTATTGGCATTCAGCAAAAAAGCCAGGATATAGTGGTGTAGCAATACTTTCTAAAGTAAAACCTAAAAATATTATCTACGGATGTGGGTTGAATAAAATTGATGATGAAGGTAGAATTATAAAAGCTGAATTTGATAATATCACTATTTTATCTTGTTATTTTCCTTCTGGAAGCAGCGGTGAAATTAGACAACATTTTAAAATGGATTTTTTGAACTTTTTCTATCAATTTATTAAACAAGAAAAAATAACTAATACTCTAGTGTGTGGTGATTATAATATATGTCATAAAGCTATTGATATTCATGATCCTATTAGAAATAAAAATTCATCCGGTTTCTTAAAGGAAGAAAGAGAGTGGATAACCTCATTTTTAAATTTAGGATTTATTGATACATTTAGAGAAAAAAACAAGAAGGCTAATAATTATTCATGGTGGAGTTATCGTGCACAAGCAAGATTAAGAAATAAAGGATGGCGAATAGACTATCATATGTTAAGTGAAAATCTTAAAAATGCAATAGTAAAAGCTAATATCTTAAAAGATGTTCATCACTCCGATCATTGTCCTATTTTATTGGAAATATCTTAAGGACAATTTACTGATGGTCCAATCATAAGTGCGGTACCATTAAATCCTAATTGAACAGAGTAACAATTGCCATCACCATCATTAATTATGAGATCATTTAAATTGAGATAGTTAGAGGGTGGTCCTACTGGCCCTACTGGTCCTACTGGTCCTACTGGTCCTACTGGTCCTACTGGTCCCATACTTAAATCATTGAAAAAATCTTGTTCAGTACCTGGATTACCATCACCATCACCATCATAATTTGCATTATCTCCTTCTTGATACCAAAGCTCATATGTATTTGAAGCTAATAATAAAATAAAATCATTTAATGTACCTTGATTACCATTGGCTAACCAAGATTCATATAAACTTTCTCCTGTAGATCCTTGTGACCCTGTAAGTCCTTGTGGTCCTTGTGGTCCTTGTGGTCCTTGTGGTCCTTGTGGTCCTTGTGGTCCTTGTGGTCCTGTCACTCCTTGTGGCCCTGTAGGACCCATCTCTCCTTGTGGTCCTGTAAGACCCATCTCTCCTTGTGGCCCTGGATTGCCTGGATTCTCACTAGTTTCTGCAAATAAAGCATATGGCACACTTCTTAATTGTGTGGAACCTATAATTAAATAATCAGAAGTATTAATATCTGTTTCTGAGATACCTATTGTTAAAAAATGTGTGTGATTTCCCCAATCAATTAATTCAAAATCTGAAGTTGGTGTTGGTTGACCACCGCCAATAGCAAGATTTACTAATCCTATATTATTAGTAGTAACTAAAAAATGCTCTTCTCTATATATAGGAAAATTATCAGGGCTATCCTCAGAAATACTAACAGAGATATTTATAGTTTCATTCACTCTCGGCTGCCAACTAGCATCCCTTATTACTGTTTGATATGAAAATGTATGTGGTGCTTGTGCTCCCGCAATACCAATGAATAGAATTAAGAAAATATTAAAAAGATTTTTCATATTAATTATGCTTTTGAATTTGATAAAATTGTGTTGAATTGTCACTAAATACTATTTCTAAAAAATAGGATCCATTTGAAAATAAAGATAAATCGATAGCTTGCTGTACATTACCTGAAACATTAGGAATTGATTCAAGTACAACACCTTTGATATCAATTAATTTCAAATCTACTTTTTCTTTTATATTACAGTTGATGTAAATAATATCCTTAGTCGGATTTGGATAAAAATCAATTGTGTGATTTTCTATAGCCTCACTTATATATGTTATATTATAGTTTTCCTGATGGAATCCTTGAGTAAGTATTGTTTCATTTTGACTAAGTGTTTCAATAGCTATCTCTCCTACAGAAAATGATAAATTATAATTATCTTTTAATAATGTACCACCAGAAGACGAAATTAAATAAGGGCTATTTATAATAGCCACTTGAGAATATAAATTATTAATTGAAAAGAAAAATAAAAAAATATATATTATATGCATAAATTTATTCTTTAATAAAACTTTGTGTGACTGATTGACCATCTGATTGTATATTAATAAAATATGTACCCTTTTTTAATCTTTCTACATCTAATTTAATATTATTTGTTCCTGATTGAAAGTTTTCATCTAAAATATCTAACAATAATCTTCCTTTACAATCATATAGCTTTATTAAAAGATTTGTATAATTTTCAAGATAATGTGTTATTGTGATTTCGTTATTAGCGGGGTTAGGAAATATATCAATATTGGAATTGATATATTCTGATATATTAGTTCCTTGTGAAATACCTAAATAAATATCTTCATCACCCGGCTCATATGGCACATAGTAGATAGGACAAAAAAACATTTCATCTGTTGTTAATTCACCCCAAGACATATTAAAATCATTAGTATTATCATATGTTGCAATAGCTTCAATTCGAGAACCTGCTGGAATATATTGCATGTATTCGGGATAATAAAAACCTTGCCAATCAAAATCCCAATCAGGAATTTTAATAATTGGTAGCATTTCCCCATTTGGGGTTTCAGCATAAACTTCCCAAGATGTTCCCATCAAATGGGAATGTGGTAAAATCCCCAAAAGACTCCATTCCTCAGGTAATTCACAATTCTGTTCTCCGTAAAATCCTGTTGGTTGCCCAAACTGATAAATAGGACCAGGACCATACATGTCAGCAAATGAATTAGAAAAATTTAAGCACGCTTCTACTTCCGTTTCTGTGTTTGCTGAAATCTCTAAGTCGAGTCTCAACCACATCTTCATTTGAACCTCTCTTTCCACTTCAGAAGCTGGTTTTGTAAAAATATTTATTGATGACTTATCCCATTCATCAATAGATGAGGGAGCATAGTGAATTTGACAAAGTAAATCTGCTCCTGCAGGAATTTTCATTCCTAATTCACCATTCCAAACAATTGGATTCATTCCTGGAGCATAACCACCTAAAAAAACATAATCATTTGGACTTACCCCGTCTAAACTGAAACCACCAAAAGATTCGTATCCTAAAACATCTGGAGAATCAGCATCTAATTGAGCTGCTGTTCCTGTAACATCTATCATCATAATTGCATGATGAACAGCTTCTCGATTATCTGGTCGAAACTCAATTGATTTAATATATGTATCTTCTGTAAATCCTGTTGGAAATACAAATACTCTATAATCATCCATATTATTTCCCTCAATAAAATAATCTGATTCCATTTCAAAAACATAATCAGGGTCACCAACTGCCGATCCTGATGGAAAAGAAGGTATTGGAGCTTCTAAAGACGGATCTCCTTGAGGATATCCTTGATCAACCCAATTACTAATTAATGTTTTTTCCTCCTCTGTTAAATATCTCTGATCTAATAATTCATGATTTGTATAATTAGGATCTGGAGGCCATGGCGGCATATAATTATTCTGTGTGACATCTTTAATCATCTCTGCCATTGAAGCAACTTCAGCATATGATGTAAAAGACATTGGACCAGACTCACCTAGTCTATGACAACTAGTGCAATTATTATATATTATTTGTGAGATATCCTCAGAAAATGTAATCACATCAGATTGTGAAAATGATAAATAACTAATAAAAAATAAGATATATAAAAATTTCATGTTATAATTAAATTTAATAGTTAATAAGGCAGCCTACAGCATCTGTTTCAAAATATACAATTTCTTCTTGGTTTACTATGTCTGTTAAAACTTGAAATAAAAAATTTTGTGTTGGAAGACTCCATTGACCTAATGCTTGATAGCTATTGTCAATCATTCCTTTATACACAAGTTCGCCATTTAACTCAATAAACACTTCAGGAGTCACTGTAGGTAAATAATTTTGTGTATACACTCCTGGTATATTTTCATCCTGATTATAATCTGTTGAAATATTAAATGGAATATCAAATTCTACAATAAAATCTGAAATACTGATAGTGGTGGAGAGTGAATTTGGAGAAAATCCTCTAAAAACAATATCTTGATTTAAAGTGTCACAAAAATATCTATAGGTATCTCGAAGTGGCCCACACATATCCTGAGCAATTGGGCAATTCTCATAAAGAAATACTGTAACTATTACTCCTTCATTATCTTTAGGTAAACAAAAGTCCCAGCATTCTTCTAGTGTAGAAAATCTGCCCGTGTCACTTTCAACACAACAGCAGCCATCGCAACCATATTTTATATTTTCAGATTGTTCACAAGAAAATAAAAGGAATATGGAGACAAAAAATATTGTTGATAATTTTTTCATTAATAAACAAAAATAGTCAATTAATAGCTTAATTACATTGCTTTTAATTAATAGTGAGCTGAAGAGGAGATTTGAACTCCCGACCTCTTCCTTACCAAGGAAGTGCTCTACCCCTGAGCTACATCAGCATAAATAAAAAATATATGATGTGATTTAACAACCAAACAAAGTTAATAATTTGAACTATATTGTCATATCTAAAATAGATATGTCTAATAATAATAATAATAATCCGATTAATTTAAAAGATTTCATATTGGAAATATTACAAAAGAATAGGTCTGCTATGAATAGTAGGCAAATTGCTTGGGCACTTAATATGAAAGGTAAAAAGTCTCTTAAAAAGATTCATTCTTCCCTTGATGATTTAGAAAAAAAACAATTAATTATTAAATCCGAAAAATATAAATTTCAATATAATTCTAGTAAGAACTTAATTGTCGGTATTATTGATATAAATAAAGCTGGGAATGGTTATGTTTCATCTAAAGATTACAAAGATGATATTTTTATAGCACGGAAAAACAGACGAAATTCTTTAAACAATGATACTGTCTCAATAGAAATTATTAAAAATAAAAGAAGTGGTTTAGCTGGAAGGGTCTGTGAAATCATTTCAAGAAAACAAAATAAATTTATTGGGGTTATTAAAAAAGAATCCCAAAATTATTTTTTTATCCCACACAACAATAAAACTGGATCTGATTTTTTTATTCCTAAAAAAAAATTAAATGGTGCTAATCATAATGATACTGTTATCATTGAATTTATCGAATGGCCATTAACAACAGGTTGTCCATTTGGATCTGTAATAAAGGTTATTAATGGAAAATTAAATTTAAACACATACATTGATGCTATAATTGAAACCATGAATCTTCGGAATTCATTTTCTGATAAAATTAAAAATGAGCTATCTAAAATAGATACAACTATCCCCGAAAAAGAAATTAAAAAAAGAAAAGATTTTAGAGAAATCCTAACCTTCACAATTGATCCAGAAGATGCAAAAGATTTTGACGATGCAATATCTATTAATATCCTGCCTAATAACAATATTGAAGTTGGTATACATATAGCAGATGTAAGTTATTATGTGAAAAAAGACTCTGCTATTGATCAAGAAGCCTTTTTAAGGGCTTTCTCCATTTACTTTCCAGGGTTAGTTATTCCTATGATTCCTGAAAAATTATCAAATTTAGTTTGCTCACTGCGTCCCAATGAGGATAAATTATGTTTTTCTATTATTATCCGATTTGATAATGAGCTTACAATGTTGGAAGATATTTGGATTGGCAAAGGAATTATTCAATCTAATAAGAGATTTACATATGAAGAAGTGGAAAATATTCTTGATCTAAATAATTCAAAAAAAGATAAAGAAATACACACTCTGTATAAAATAAGTGAAATCTTTAGGCAAAAAAGGATGAAAAGTGGATCAATTGATTTCGATAGAAGTGATCTAAAATTTATATTAAACAAAAATAAAGAGCCTGTTAGGGTAAGCGAAAAAAAACCATTAAAAGCACACAAATTGGTAGAAGAATTTATGCTAATAGCAAATAAATTAATAGCAAATAAATTATCATCGCTAAAGCAATCAATTTATAGAGTACATGATCTTCCTAATCAAGAATCATTAGAAGAATTAGCTCTATATTTAAAATATTGTGGCGGTAAAAACATCAATTTTAACTCTAAAAATAAAGAGCTTCCCAATATTATTAATGAATTACTAAAAGACAACAGTTTAAATATAAATAAAAAGATATTTCAAAACTTAATTTTACGTTCGATGTCAAAAGCAAACTACAACGAAAAAAACATAGGTCATTATGGCCTAGGTTTTGAAAAATATACTCATTTCACATCTCCTATTAGGAGGTATGCGGATTTAATAATTCATCGTATTCTAGCATCAACAATCAACAATAAAAAAATTAACTATTTAAAGTTAGATAAGCAGTGTGCTCATTTTTCTAAATTGGAAAAAATTTATACAGATATCGAGCGAAAAACAAATAAATTTATACAATTGAAATTATTAGAAAACTCTATTGGCCTTGCTTTTAAAGGATATATATCTGGAATCACTAAATGGGGTATTTATATAGAATTAGATAATGGAGTTGGTGAAGGGCTTGTCGCTATTACAGAATTGAAAGACGATAAGTACTATTTAAATGAAACAATAAAATCTTATGTTGGTAGAAAAAGTGGTAAAAAATACCAACTTGGTCAGAATGTTAATGTTGAGTTAAAAAATATAAATTTATTCAAAAATGAAATGGACTTGGTTTTTATTTAAATACATATATGTTTTTTCATATATGTTTTTTTTTGTGTGTTTACTTTTGATTGGCTGTGCTAATGTTGTTCTACCAAGTGGAGGAGAAAAAGACACATCTCCACCTAAAATAATTACAACAGATCCCCCTAATCAATCTGTTAATTTTAATGATCGAAAAATAATAATTGAATTTAATGAGTATATTCAAATAAAAAATAATAACATTCGTATATCACCTCTGTGCGACCCTCCCCCAAAAATTAATATAAAAGGAAAAAAATTAGAAATCAATATGGAATGTAGTTTAATGGAGTCGACCACCTACACGATTAATCTCGGGAAAAAAATTATGGACCTAAACGAAGGAAACATCTTAAATAATTATAAATATGTTTTTTCTACTGGTCTAGAATTAGACTCTTTAAATGTCCGGGGATCTGTTACGGAAATGTACCACAATAAAAAAAGTTCTAATACTCTAGTTGGACTCTATCAAAATATGGATTCAATAAACCCCTACTATTATACATTTACTAATGAATCTGGTGAGTTTTTAATTGATAATATTGCCAAAAACAATTTTATGATTTTTGCCTTTAAAGATGAAAATGTAAATTTAAAGTATGATGTTGGTGAAATGATTTCTATTCCAAGAAAAATTGAAAACTTTAATAATGATTTAAATATTGACTTGTTCTATGAAGAATTCTCCGATGAAATTATCAATGCTGAAAATATTCATCGAAATGCAATACTCTTCGAACATAATACCACTGAAGACTCTATTCTTGTATTAAATGCTCAAGGAATATGGTATAAAGATAATTATTCCTCCATGTTTTGGTTTCATCAAAGCCCACCATTCATTAAATACCAGTTCAATAATATAGTGGATTCTGTACAAATTTTTAACAAAGATAGTGTTGATTTAAAATTAGATATTACTAGCTCAATTGAGGATTATTATAATAAAAAAATTGTTATCTCATCTAATACTCCAATAAAGAATTTAAATAAAAATCTAATTAATTGGGAAAATTCTAATAAGAATGTAAATCTATCAATAATTGACTTTTTTCAAATTCATATTGATGTAAATATTAATACTGATATTCCACAAACATTAATTCTTCATAAAGGGGCAATACAGTTGACAAATAATAGTACTAATGATTCAATTGGGCTTGTTTTTAAATATGAGAAAAATGATTATGGGGCTATTAATATTAAATGCAATAATTGTAAAAAAAATACTGTTATAGAATTATTTAATTCTAACGGGGTTGTAAAAAAATCAGTATGGCTTGATTCCTTAAAGTTTAAATTTATTAATCCTGGAGAATATAATCTTCGAGTATTTGAGGATATTAATGAAAATTATTTTTGGAACAGTGGAAAGATTAATCCTACCAGAGATCCCGAACCTATTCAAATATACCCTGATAAAATTAAAATTAGAGCAAATTGGGAAATTGATATTCTTATTAAGTAATTTATATATAAAAAACTATATGTATTTATTTTATGATTTATTTATCACGATAATGCTAAATTATTTGATATATGTTGTTTTATATTTTTTTCTGATTTAAATTAGTCATGTATTTACAAAATATATTATTATAAAAATGCAATCTTCAATAGTTAAAAAACTTTTAATGGCATTATCTGGCATTTTTTTAATGGTTTTTTTACTACAACACCTTGCAATTAACCTAACATCACTTATTCCTGATAATGGAAAAACATTTAATATGATTTCTCATTTTATGGGTTACAACCCTATTGTACAGTTCATTCTGCAACCTATATTAATTTTTGGTGTATGCTTTCATTTTATAATGGGATTTGTTTTAGAATACCAAAACAGAAAAGCTAGAAATGAAAAATATATTTATCATAAAACAAATAGCTCCTGGATTTCTAGGAACATGATCATAACTGGGCTTGTTATCTTAGCATTTTTAGTTTTACATTTTTATGACTTTTGGATTCCAGAAATGGAATATAAATATATAAATTATGAATCTTCTAATCCGCTAAAATACTTTCATGAGCTAAAAGAAAAATTCTATGGAGAAACATATCGCACTATTATTTATTGTTCATCCTTCATCCTTCTTGGCATGCATCTTAATCATGGCTTGTCTTCCTCTCTTCAATCTGTAGGTGTTACAAGTTCTAAAAAGAGATTATTGAAATTAACTGCAAATATATATTCTATTATTATATCTATAGGCTTTATTTCGATTGCTATCTTTCATTATTTTACACACTAATTTAAATGTTGCAATAATCTTATAGCCAGGTTTTAGTGTTTTTTATTTAGAACTGGACAAAATAAGACAATTTTGTACATTTTAATTATTTTTATTTTTATTTTATGGGTAATTTTTTATATTTGATTTTTAAATCTATATATAGACAATAATGGTCAAAAAAGGACATATGCTTAGCATCAAAGAAGTAGCAGATATGCTGAATGTTTCGCAAAAAACTATTAGAAGACATATAAATTCTGGAAAAATTCAATCTGTAAAATTAGGAGGTATTCATAGAATATCGAGCGAAGAAATCAACACTCTACTTAAAGTTGAAAATTTAATTAAACAACCTAATAGCGAAAACTTTCCATATTCCAGTAAGGTTCCTGAAGGAGATTTAAAAAACAAATGGGAAAAGCATAAGGGTAAAATAAATCTTGTTAGCCCTGCTAATAAAAGAAATATAGATATAATTGTTGTAGGAACAGGTCTTGCCGGTGCATCTGCATCTGCAACCCTTGCAGAACTGGGCTATAATGTAAAAGCATTTTGTTTTCAAGACTCTCCAAGAAGAGCTCACTCTATTGCTGCACAAGGGGGGATAAATGCTGCTAAAAATTACCAGGGTGATGGAGACTCTAATTATAGATTATTTTATGACACTATTAAGGGGGGGGATTATAGATCAAGAGAAGCTAATGTTTATAGATTAGCCGAAGTCTCAGCAAATATTATTGACCAATGTGTGGCACAAGGAGTACCATTTGCAAGAGATTATGGCGGCCTATTAGACAATCGTTCATTTGGCGGAGTTCTTGTCTCTAGAACCTTCTATGCTAAGGGTCAAACAGGTCAACAGCTATTACTAGGTGCATATTCTGCTCTAAACAGACAAATAAATAGAGGAAAAGTTGACATGTATACAAGGCATGAAATGATGGAGCTAGTGATGGTTGATGGGAAAGCACGCGGCATAATAGCTCGAAATCTTGTTACAGGTAGTATTGAACGACACGGTGCTCATGCTGTCGTAGTTGCTAGCGGAGGCTATGGTAATGTTTTTTATCTATCTACTAATGCTATGGGAAGCAATGTTACAGCAAATTGGAAAATCTATAAAAAAGGAGCATTTTTTGCTAATCCATGTTTTACACAAATCCACCCAACATGCATACCGGTTTCTGGGGAACACCAATCTAAACTTACTTTAATGTCTGAATCTTTAAGAAATGATGGTAGAATCTGGGTCCCTAAACATAAAAGTGATGTAGAAAAAATTCGAAAAAAAGAACTTAAACCAACTGAAATAGAAGAAGAAAATAGAGATTATTATTTAGAAAGACGATATCCCGCTTTTGGTAACCTTGTCCCCAGAGATGTTGCCTCTAGGGCTGCTAAAGAAAGGTGTGATGCTGGATACGGGGTCAATAAAACAGGTCAAGCGGTATATCTTGATTTTGCATCTACAATTAATAGATATGGTGAAGAAAAAGCTATTTCTACTGGACAGGATATGAGCAATAAAAAGTTAATTAAAAAACTTGGAAAGGAAGTTATTAAAGCTAAATATGGTAATCTTTTTCAGATGTATGAAAAAATAGTAGACGAAAATCCATATGAAACACCCATGCAAATATTTCCAGCTGTGCACTATACCATGGGGGGGGTCTGGGTAGACTATAATTTAATGACTACCATTCCTGGTTGCTTTGCAATTGGAGAGGCTAATTTTTCGGATCACGGAGCTAATAGGTTGGGTGCTTCAGCACTCATGCAAGGCCTAGCGGATGGATATTTTGTTTTACCATATACTATTGGGGATTATCTGTCGAGTGACATTAAAACTGGCAAAATAAACACCAACACAAAACCCTTTGAAGATGCTGAAAAAAAAGTAAAGAAATTTATATTAAATATTTCTTCCAATAAATCTGGTAATTCTGTGGACTATTATCACAAGAAACTAGGAAAAATTATGTGGAATAAATGTGGAATGTCCAGAAATCAAAATGATTTAAATAAGGCTATTGAAGAAATTCAAGCACTGAGAAAAGACTTTTATAAAAATGTTTTTGTTCCCGGTGATATGAATAGCTACAATGAAGAATTAGCCAAAGCTGGTCGTGTTGCTGATTTTTTAGAACTAGGAGAACTTTTTGCTATAGATGCCCTCGAAAGAAATGAGTCTTGTGGGGGACATTTTCGAGAGGAGTATCAAACAGGAGAGGGTGAAGCATTAAGAAATGATGATGAATATACTTTTGTTTCTTGTTGGGAATTTAAAGGCACAGAAAAAAAGCCCCATTTACACAAAGAAGAATTAAAATTTGAATCTGTTGAGTTAAAATCTAGAAGCTATAAATAATATGGACTTAATACTTAAAATTTGGAGACAAAAAAATAAAAATGAAAAAGGTTCTATTCACAAATACCCTATAAAAAACATAGAGCCTGACATGTCATTTCTTGAAATGCTAGATGTATTAAATCAACAACTAATAGATGATGGCCATGAACCTGTCGCATTTGATCACGACTGCAGAGAGGGCATCTGTGGATCATGCTCTCTAGTTATTAATGGTGCTCCTCATGGGCCTGATAAAAGCACAACAACATGTCAACTACACATGAGAAAATTTCAATCCGGTGATACTATTTATATTGAGCCTTTTAGAGGAAATGCATTCCCAATTATTAAAGATTTAATTGTAGACAGAAGTGCCTTTGATAGAATTCAACAAGCTGGTGGATATATCTCAGTAAATACCTCTGGAAATACAGTAGATGCAAATTCAACCCCAATACCAAAACCTGATGCTGATGAAGCATTTAAATCAGCTGCATGTATTGGTTGTGGTGCATGTGTTGCTGCTTGTAAAAACTCTTCGGCTATGTTATTTGTGGGTGCAAAAGTTTCACAATACACTAATCTACCCCAGGGGAAGGTGGAGAGCAGGGAACGAGTGATTAATATGGTTGAACAAATGGATAAAGAGGGTTTTGGTAACTGCACTAATACCGGTGCTTGTGAAGCACATTGCCCAAAAGAAATATCCTTAGATAATATTATGAAGCTCAATAGAGAATACTTAAAATCAAAAATAACATAATGAGATATAATCCGATTGAAAATCAACTATTTAAAAAAAATCGTACTGAATTTTCTAATTTACTATTAAATAATTCTATTGCAATATTTAATTCTAATGACTTAATGCCTAAAAATGCTGATCAATTAATGACATTTAAACAAAATAGTGATTTATTCTATTTGTCAGGAATTGACCAGGAGGAAACTATTTTAGTAATAACTAAAAAAGATGGTGAGATTAATGAATTTCTTTTTGTGCGAGAAACCAGCAATAAGCTTAAAATATGGGAGGGAGCGAAACTCTCTAAAAATGAAGCAAAAAATATTTCTGGAATTAATAATATTTTTTGGAATACCCGCTTTGAAAATAAACTGCCCGATTTCATGAAAAATATAGAATATATATATTTAAATAGCAATGAGCATCCTCGAGCCAATATTGTTGTAGAAACACGGGATGCCCGTTTTAAAAAATGGCTTAAATTAAAGTATCCAAACCATAATTATAAAAAAAGTGCAACAATATTATATGGAATTAGATCTGTTAAAAAAAATATAGAAATTGAATTAATTCAGACTGCATGTAATATTACACACAGGGGTGTTGATCGAGTTTTTAAATGCTTGCGACCCGGGATATATGAATATGAAATTCAAGCTGAAATAATACATGAGTTTTTAATGAATAAAGCAACTGGATTTGCATATGATCCCATTATAGCATCTGGACACAATGCCTGCATATTACACTACGGATCCAATAATGAAATATGTAATGATGGCGATATTGTGTTAATGGATTTTGGTGCAGAATATGCTAATTATGCATCTGACCTCACAAGATGCTTCCCTGTAAGTGGGATATTTACAAAGAGGCAAAAGGATGTTTACAATAGTGTACTAACTGTTATGAAGGAAGCAAAAAAAATACTTTCCCCGGGAACACTGCTTCTTGATTACGAGAAAAATGTTGGTCAATTAATGGAGAGGGAGTTGGTGAATTTAGGACTCATCACCATGAAAGACATAAATAGTTGTGATTCTATACCTGCATATAAAAAATACTATATGCATGGTACCTCTCATCATCTTGGATTAGATGTACACGATGTGTCAAATACAAATGAAGTATTACAAGACGGCATGGTTCTTACTTGCGAGCCTGGGATTTATATACCAGAAGAAAATCTTGGAATACGATTAGAAAATGACATTCTAATTAAAGATGGTCAAAATATCGACCTTATGAGCAATATTCCTATTGAGGTTGATGAAATTGAACAACTTTTAAATATATAGAAAACCATATATGTTTATTTTTTTGTAAAAGAATCCCATCCATCCGAACTTATGTCTATGGACTCTTCTAAAGAATTAACGAGCTCTATTTTACAAGGATTAGGTGTCACATAACCAATAATGTGGACTTCCCGCATTAACTCTAATTGACTCCTTTGACTTAATGGCACTGTAAACAATAATTCATAATCTTCCCCACCATGTAATGCGCAGATTGTGGGATTAATATTCAGCTCCGTGGCCGTTTCCTTAGTTTGATCCAATAAGGGTATTTTATTCTCGAAAAGCCGAACCCCTACATTAGATGCTTTACAAATATGCATAACATCTGAACTTAAACCATCTGAAAGGTCAATCATGGAAGAGGGCTGTACTCGATTTTTATTTAAACTATCAATAATATCGACTCTAGCCTCGGGCTTGAGTTGTCTTTCTAGTATATATTTATAATTTTCTAATTCTGGTTGAGTATTTTTATTTTCATTAAAAATGTGCTTTTCTCTCTCTAATATTTGCAACCCCAAATAAGCTGCACCCAAATCGCCAGAAACACATAATAAATCATTAGGTTTTGCTCCATTTCTATATGTAATATTTTTACTAATCACCTTGCCGACAACAGATACACTTATAACAAGACCACTGGAGCTACTTGTAGTGTCACCGCCAACAAAATCAATATTATAATTTTTACATGCCATTTTTACTCCATCATATAATATTTTAACATGCTCAACACTGTATTTGTTTGGAATAGCTAATGAAATTAGCACATGTGTAGCAATGCCATTCATTGCACATATATCTGAAATATTAGCAACTACCGCTTTATAACCCAGATGTTTGAGGGGAGTATATGTGGGGTCAAAATGAACACTCTCAACTAGCATGTCAGTACTTATCACATAATATTCATTTTTTTTATATGGTATTACTGCCGCATCATCACCTATTCCCATCTTGGTTGATTTTGAATTTATATTAACATCATTTACTAAATGATCTATTAACTTAAATTCACCTAGTTGGGATATTGGTGTAAAATTTGCTTTTGTCATTATTATTTAGAATATGGTTATTATACCTTATAAATATAGTGGTTATTTAGTTGTTTTTCTGTGAATTTTTTACCTTTGTGTAAAATTTAAATCATGGTAACTGTATCAAATCCAGCTAAAGAAAAATTAGCCTCCTTAATGAAAGAGGCAAGGGATGACAAGAAATATGTTCGTGTTAGTGTTACTTCTGGGGGGTGCTCTGGCTTATCTTATAATTTAGATTTTGATTCTCAAATTTTACCAACCGATAAGATTTTTGAAAACAATGAAATAACACTGCTTGTAGACGAAAAAAGTTACCTATACTTAGTTGGAACCACATTGAATTACTCTGGTGGTTTAAATGGTAAGGGTTTTATTTTTGAAAATCCAAATGCCTCAAGAACTTGTGGTTGTGGTGAAAGTTTTGCCTTATAAAATTAACATGGGAAAAAAGGACGAAAAAAAAATAATAAAAGAAATTACTGAAAAGGGCTATAAGTATGGTTTTGTTTCTAAATTAAAATCCGATACTATTAAAAAGGGTCTTGACGAAGAAACAATTAGAATTATATCACAAAAAAAAGAAGAGCCTGAATGGATGCTTGAGAAAAGACTAAGTGCTTTTCAGTTGTTAAAAAAAATGAATCCACCCAAATGGGCTAACGTAAAATTTAAGGAAATTAATCTTCAAGATATAATATATTATTCTGCACCAACAAAAAAAACAACTCTAGAAAGTTTAGATGATGCCGATCCTGAATTGCTTAAAACCCTTAATAAGTTGGGGATTTCTATAGAGGAACAAAAGCGACTAACAGGTGTGGCTGTCGATGTGGTTATTGATAGTGTATCTGTTTCTACATCTTTTAAAGAGAAGCTATCTGAACTGGGTATAATTTTTTGCTCTATGTCCGAAGCAATCCAGAAGCATCCTAAATTGGTAAAAAAATATATGGGTACTGTGGTGCCTGCTCGAGATAATTATTTTGCTGCACTAAACTCTGCTGTTTTTAGTGATGGTTCCTTCTGTTTTATTCCTAGGGGTGTTAAATGTCCCATGGAGCTTTCCACATATTTCCGAATTAATGAAGCGGGCACGGGACAGTTTGAAAGAACATTAATCGTTGCAGAAGAAAATAGTTTTGTGAGTTATTTGGAGGGCTGCACAGCTCCACAAAGAGACGAAAACCAACTGCATGCCGCAATAGTGGAACTTGTTGCTCTAGACTCTGCCGAAATAAAATACTCGACTGTTCAAAATTGGTATCCTGGCGACAAGGAAGGAAGGGGTGGGGTTTATAATTTTGTTACTAAACGAGGGATAGCTCATAAAAAAGCGAAAATTTCATGGACACAAGTTGAAACGGGCTCATCTATAACATGGAAATACCCTTCTTGTATTTTGAAGGGGGATGATTCTGTTGGTGAATTTTTTTCAATTGCTGTCACTAATAATCATCAACAAGCTGATACCGGAACAAAAATGATACACCTTGGAAATAGAACAAAAAGTACGATTATTAGTAAGGGAATTTCTGCAGGAAATAGTAACTCAAGCTACAGGGGGCTTGTTCAAATAAATAGACAAGCAAAAAATTCACGAAATTTTTCACAATGTGATTCTTTATTAATGGGAAACAAATGCGGTGCACATACATTCCCCTACATTAGGGTTAATAATAAATCCTCTGTGGTGGAACACGAAGCAACAACATCTAAAATTGGAGAAGATCAACTTTTCTATTGTAATCAAAGGGGGATTGGAGATGAAGCAGCTATTGCATTAATTGTAAACGGATACTGTAAAGATATTTTGCAAAAATTACCCATGGAATTTGCAATTGAAGCAAAAAAATTATTAGAAATATCACTAGAAGATAGTGTCGGATAAAAATTAAAATATTATGTTAAAAATTGAAAATTTACATTGCAGTATAAACTCAACCCCCGTTTTAAGAGGTTTAAATTTAGAAATTAATCCTGGTGAGACACATGCTATTATGGGGCCGAATGGTTCTGGGAAAAGTACACTTGCTGCTATAATTGCAGGAAGCGAAAATTATGAAATAACAAAGGGATCTATTAGCTTTTTAAATAACGATATATTAGAGTTTTCCCCGGAAGAAAGATCCCACCTTGGCCTTTTTCTTTCTTTTCAATATCCTGTTGAAATACCTGGGGTAAGTGTAAGTAACTTTATTAAAACTGCTATTAATGAACATAGAAAAATGCGTGGCTTAAATGAACTTAAGGCAGCTGAATTATTAAAAATGATGAGAAAAAATTTAGAATTACTAGAGATGGACTCTTCCTTTTTATCCCGCTCTATGAATGAGGGTTTTTCAGGTGGTGAAAAAAAAAGAAACGAAATTTTTCAACTTGCCATGCTAAATCCAAAACTTTCTATACTCGATGAAACTGATTCTGGATTAGATATAGATGCACTCCGAATAGTAGCAGGAGGTGTAAATAAATTAAGATGTAACGAAAATTCATTTATAATTATAACCCATTATCAGCGATTGCTTAATTATATTTCCCCTGATTTTGTTCATGTCTTAAATAATGGAAAAATTGTAAAAACTGGAGATGCGACTCTTGCTTTACAATTAGAAGAAAGAGGGTATGAGGGATTTTAAAAAGTATATTAAAAATACAGCTTTACTAACAGAGATGTCTTGTGCTAAATTTTATATGACTATAATAAATGGGCACCTGTACCCTAATTTATCTGAATTACCAAGGGGTGTTAATAGTTTTAAAATTGCTGATTTAAATGATTATAATTACTCGAAATCAATAGCGAAATTGAATAAATCAGGATTCGTTATTGATATTAGCCCATCAACAAAATTGTCCGAACCAATATATATTAATCACATAATAGACAACAATCATAAAGAAAATAATAATAGTAGCATTGTGTATCTTGTTAAAAAAGAGTCTCAAATAAGCTTTGTGGAAAAGATATATGGAGCTGATTTGGAAACCGTCAATAAACCAATATTTAAAAAATTTAATTCTATTTGGATAATTGGAAATTCCGCAAAATTGGATCACTATGGATTTGTGTCTGATGATTTTCATGAAGAATCAATGATTACAAACACAATAAATGTGGAACAAAAACAAAAAAGTAATTCATCATTTTATTCATTTTATTGGAACAATGCTAAAATCCATAATCATTTAAATATTCAATTAAATGAACATGGGGCAAAGTCTAATTTGTTTTCAATTTCAATGCTACGAAACAATAACTGTGTAGATAACAATATTTCTTTACATCACAATGCCATTGAATGCGAAAGCAATCAAATATATAAAGGTGTGTTTGATGATGAAAGTGCTGGCAAGTTTAATAGTACTGTTTTTGTAGCAAAAGATTCTCAAAAAACATTTAGTAAACAAAAAAATAATAATATTTTACTATCCGATTATTGTTCTGTTAACTCAAACCCTCAGTTAGAAATTTATGCTGATGATGTAAAATGTGAACACGGATCTACAATTGGTCAACTTGATCCAAAAGCACTGTTTTATTTTCGATCAAGAGGACTAAATAAAAAACTTGCAATTAGTATGCTCTTAAAGGCATTTTTAGGCGAAGTAATTGAGGAGATTAATGATGAAAAAATAAAAAAAACCGTTTTAGTTGCTTTAAATGAGCAATTGTAATTAAATATAATTAACCCAACAATATTGTATTCCGATAAAGAAAATATTAAAAGACGATTTCCTTATTTAAGGTCTAAAAAAAATAAAACCTTAATATGCTTTGACAATGCTGCAACAACACACAAGCCTGAGCAGGTTATCGAAACTATATCTGAAT
>MDTG01221382.1_pt1 | contig 27337 bp, 26 predicted proteins | sample 811421 | NCBI WGS metagenome assembly MDTG01 (sample SAMN05326645, study PRJNA326480) | marine metagenome | isolation source: seawater | place: Pacific Ocean: South East | collected 2011
TGATAGGCTGGATGTGGAAGCGCAGTAATGCGTGCAGCTGACCAGTACTAATAGCTCAATTGGCTTGATTTATGCACTGAAAAAAATTTTTAAAATATTAAATTTCTATCTTTTTTGATTAATATTAAAAAATTAAATTTTTATTAACTATAGTTTTTATAATATATTAATATTTCTAGAAATTTTATTAACAATAAACTTTTCCTTATTTTTTACTAACTTTTTTAATAAATTTATTTTTTGTTCTTTATTTTTAGTATTTGAAAATATTTCAATTTTTTTTTGCCAAACTTTGTTTGATTTCATGCCTATAGCATTACGAATTATATTGCTCCAAAACTTTTTACCAGAATATGATTTTTCATCTCTAAAAATCATGTAAATTAAATACATAATATCTTTTTTATTTGAATATTTTAGTTCTTTAAAACTTCGATTTAATAGTTTTTTATATTCAATTTTATTTTTCCAAGTATTTGAAACTTTAAAATCTTTGTTAAAAAAAGTACAATATGAACATATATTTTTAAAGCTGTAATATGAAGCTTCAAGCAAAACAGTTCCATGATGAGATATTAATATCGTTTCTTTATTTATTTTTTTTAATATCTCATTATTAAAAACTGGTTTATTTAAAATAAATATATTTGAATTATTTGAATATTTTTTTTCTAGAACTGAGAAAATTTTATTATCCCAAATATCTTGAATACCGTATGCCTTTCTATAAAAATTTGGATGAGCTTTTACTAAAATTTTTTTTCCTGTTTTTTCTAATTCTTTTAAAGTAAAATTTAACCAATCAAATGTATTTTCAAATTCATCATAACCATACCATAATTGACCGTCAGTAAATGAATGGGCATAAATGACATAGTCAAATAATTTAAAATTTACATCTTTTATTTTTTTGTATTTTGTATGAGACATCCAAGGTATAAAATTTTTTTTAGTAAACATTTTTTTTGAGAAATTATCAGTTTTTATTAATTCTTTGGATGATATAGCTCTATTTTTTTTTAATTTTAGTGATTCTTCATACTTTCTATAAATTATGTTTTTTTTAGAATTAAAATTTATACCATAAAGATTTGAGGGGTAGTTATTCGTAAAAATAATAGTTTTTTTTAAAGAAAAAAATGAATACAGAACTCCATTTAGATATCCACAATGATCTATATATATTGCTTTAATTTTATTAAATTTTTCTAAATTTTTAGCAGAATAAATTAATTTACCTGCTCTATATAAATTTTTTATAAAGTGAAAATAAAAATTTATTTTTGATAAATATGAATTAAAATTTTTAAAAGTTTCAGCTAATACAAATCTTCCAATTTCAACTTTTTCATATTTTATATTTGCTCTATTTTTTGAAAAAATTTCACCACTAAGAATTATTTTAATTAGAAAAAAAAGATATTTTAAAGAAGGTAATTTATTTGCTCTGAAATAAATAAATTCAATTTTTTTTAAATTTAATATTTTTTTTGCTTTAAATGATGAAGCTAGAACTATATGTCTGTAAGGAACATGATCACGATCTCTTGTAGAAATAAACATAAATTTATTAAATACTAGTTAGTATTTGTTCAATATTTGAACGTATTCTATTAAATAAACATATTCAATAATTATTTCTTTACAAAATTTTTTTTTTAAATATAGGTTTTACTATGAAAAGAAGATGTTTATTTGGTCATAAAAAATATACGAGAATTTCATCAGAACAATTACAAATGTTCTCTTTTGGAAAAAAAGAACTCAACTTTAGTATTTGTAATGATTGTGGGTTTATTTTTCAAAGTAAAACAGTTGAGCCGTTTGAAATGAAAAATTATTATGAAAAATCCATAGTCGCATTTGATAATTTATACAAACCTACAAGAGATAAAGTAAAAAGTGTTAATAGGCATATTAATATTGTTAAAGACGAGCTAAACAGTTTTCCAAAATCAGTATTAGAAATAAGCTGTTTGAATAGTTATGTTTTAAATCAATTTAAAAAAAATGGTTCAAAACAAGTTGAGGGTCTTGAGCCATCAAAAATAATTGCAAAAGGTCTAAAACAAAAGGAAAAACTAAAAATTCATAATACTTCAATTGAAAAATTTAAATTTAAAAAAAGCTATGATTTGATAATTTTAACACATGTACTTGAACATCTTTACGACCCTTTAACAGCATTAAGAAAATGTTTTAAAAGTCAAAAAAATAATCAATATGTTTTACTAGAAGTTCCTCTTTTTGATAATATAGAAAGCTATCCAAATGGGACTTTTTTTTTAGAGCATTTATCTTATTTTTCAGAAAATAACTTTTTAAAACTTGTAGAACTTTCAGGCTATAAGTCAGTTTATGTTTCAAAAACTTTTGAAAGTACAGTTTTGCCTTTTATAACAGTTATTGCAAAAAAAATTCAAAATAAAAATAATAAAAATAATTTGTGGTTTAATGATTTTAAAAGTTTCAAAAACTTAAAAATTCAAGATCATAAAAATACAGATATAGCAAACAAAGATTTTAAAAAACAATTTTATAATGCAAAAAAATTTTTAAAAATTAACAAATCACTCTGGGATCAAATTAATAAAAAAATAAACAAATTTGATAAAAAAAAACCGGTATATATTTATGGGGCTGGTTTCCATGGTAGTCAATTGTTATATTATACTGATATAGAAAAAAAATTTAAGATCGAGGGTTTTATTGACAGTTCAAAAGCGAAAGAAGGAAGTTTTATTGGAAAATATAAAATATTCAATCCTGTCTCTAAAAGCATAAAATCAAATGCAAATATTATTATATGTTCTAACTATTCCGAAAGTGCAATTTACAAATCACTAGATAACTTTAGAAAAAAAGGAATGAAAACCTATAAAATTTATAATTAGAATTAAATTGAAAAAATATAAAAAACAGAAACTTAAAAATACTCTATTAAAAAATATAAGTTTTATAAAACTTAATTTGAATAAATCTGATTTTAAAAATAGTTATTTCAATAACTGTGATTTTTGGGAAGCCGATTTAACAAAAACTAACTTCAGTGGTACCATAATAAAAGAATGTATTTTTACAGATGCAAAACTTGGAAATACAAAGTTTAATAATTCAAAAATTACTGACTCAAATTTTACACATTGTAATTTAGAAGGTGTTGATTTCAGTAAAGCGATAATAAAAAATAATAATTTTAGAGATGCTATTTATGATAATAAAACTAAGTGGCCAATAAACTTTAATCCTAAAAAAAATTTATTAAAACAAAAGTCATCTTTAATTAAAATAAAACCTCACATAAAAAAAAATAATAGATTTGTAAATAATATTGTTAAATCACTCACAATGGGTAAAGGATATTATGTACTTAAAAATTATTTTGATAAAAAAAAAATAAAAAAAGCACAACTAATACTTAAAAGTTTAGTATTAAAGGACAAAAGAATATCAAAAAACCTTAATTTTTTTGCGAAAGACAAAAAATTTTCTCAAAAATGGATATCAAATTTGCTTAATATTGATCAAGTATTTGTTGATTTAATTCAACCCAAAATAGCCATGCAAGTTTTTGAAAAAATATTAGGGAAAAATTTTATATGTGGGTTTTATGAAGCTAATTGTCTTTTACCAGGTGCTCGAGGTCAGTTCCCCCATATAGATTACCCTTACAATTACAATTACGAATATGGCGATAATATTCCTTTTCAAACTAAAGGAAATTTTTTGTTCAATTGTCAAATATTAGTTCCATTAAATGATATTAATAAATCAAACGGTTCCACCGCTTTCTTAGATTATAGTTATAAGTTTTCGAAATTTCCTAACAAGGATAACGTAAAAAAATATAAATTTAAGCAAATTACAGCTCCTATTGGATCTTTAGTTTTGTTTAATGGTTTAACATGGCATACTTCTATGCCTAACTATTCATATTTTAAAGAAAGATATTGTACTCTTGGGCAGTATATTCCTCATTTCATTAAACCCATGATAGACATTAGGGCTACCACTAAAGAAAAAATAATAATAGATGATAATAAGTATCTTGGACAGCTTTTAGGTTTAAAATCAAAATTTCCCATCAAGAAAAAATGAAAAAAAAATATCTTGCTTGGATAATTAATGGACCAGACAACATAGAAACAATCGAAGCACATAAGTATATTTTGGAAAAATTTTCTGAAAATTTTGATAAAATGTATTTTATAAATATTAAAAATTTAAAATTATTTAATAAACAACTACAAAAAAAGCCTATAAATCAAGAATACCTTCCGTTTAATTTTATTTACTTTGAACCAAGATCATTTTTTGAATTTAAAAATTTTTTAAAAGATAAAAAACTTATTGCAGTATCAAATTTTGGAAAAGATTTTGAAGATTTGAAAAAACATTTAATTTTGAACCTTCTTGATATAAAATTTTTTCAGATATCTAATTTGGGCAATCTTCAGTGGACTCATAAAGCATTTCAAACTAAATCAATTCTATTTAAAATTTATCTAAAATTTATTAAATTTTATTCTCAAAAATTAATTAATTTTTTAAGTATTGTTGGCTTAGTTCCAAGAATACAAATAAGATTTATTTCAAATTTAGATAACTTTGAGAATATGAAAAAAAATAAATTTAAATTATTAATGAAAAAATTTAAATTATTTTATGCTAAAGAACATATTTTAGTTAATAGTAGAACTTATGATCAATTCCTAGATAATCAATCTAAAATCTCTGAAGATTATATAGTTTTATTGGATTATGACATAAACCACCCAGATGATATTTTATCTGGCGCTAATATTTCAGCAAAAAATATTGAAGATCATTATAATAATTTAAATTTATTCTTGGATAATTTATCAAAAAAATATAATAAAAAAGTTATTGTTTCGATTCATCCGAGAGCCAAATTATCAGAGAAGAAAAAATTTTTTCCAAAATATGATATTTTTCAATTCAAGACCTTAGATTGTATTAAAAAAGCATTTATTGTTATTTTTTTTGATTCAAGTGCAATTATAGATGCTATAATTTTAAAAAAAAAGATAATCACACTAACTTCAAATAATTTGGCAAGACTAGCGCTTGATGGAAGTAATAAATATTCTTCTACAATTGGAATTTATCAAGAACATCTGGATACATTTGATGCTTCAAAAATTGTCAAAATAGTTGAAGAGACTGAAAAAAGAATACAATCTTATGATCAATTTATTGATCGAAATATCATTCCTGCTGGAAAAGAAGCTGGAGAAGGTTATAAAAAAATTATAAATACTGTTAAAGAAAGGTTTTTTTAAAAACTTAATTTTTAAATCTCATATTTATGTTCAAAAAATGAACAATCTTCTTTACTATTTTTATTTAAAATATTAATTTAATAAAATGACAAATAACTTTGATAAATTAAATATACTTAGAAAAATTAATGACTCTAAAAATTTAACCCAAAGATCTATGGCGAAAGATTTAGGTATTAGTCTAGGTAAATTAAATTATTGTCTTAAAGCACTTAAAAATAAAGGATATGTAAAAATTAGAAATTTTAAAAATAATAAAAACAGATTTAACCCTAAGTCTAAAAACAATTATTTTTATATTTTAACTCCTAAAGGAATGATGCAAAAAACTCGTTTAACAATAAATTTTATGAATCAACGTTTAAAAGAATATGATGAGCTCCAAGCAGAAATTGATTCAAAGAACAAATCATAAAAATCAATGTTTAATAATAAATCAATACTAATTACTGGTGGAACAGGATCTTTTGGAAAAAATTTTACTAAGTTTTTACTCAAAAAATATAAATTAAAAAAAATTATAATTTATTCAAGAGATGAAATGAAACAATTTGAAATGTCTCAAATCTTTTCAACAAAAAAATATAAGTGTTTAAGATATTTTATTGGAGATGTTCGAGATTTAGAAAGACTTACGATAGCATTAAGAGGTGTAGATTATGTTATACATGCAGCAGCACTTAAACAAGTACCGGCAGCTGAATATAATCCAATTGAATGTATAAATACAAATGTGATTGGTGCCCAAAACATTATTTTGGCCTCTTTGAAGAATAATGTGAAGAAAGTTATTTCACTATCAACAGATAAGGCAGTAAATCCAATTAACCTATATGGTTCATCAAAATTAGCGTCAGATAAATTAATTATTTCAGGCAATACATATGGAGGCTCAGAGGTTAAATTTTCGGTTGTGAGATATGGCAATGTAATTGGATCAAGAGCATCAGTTGTACCTTTGTTTAATAAATTAATTGAGCAGAAATCAAAGTTTTTACCAATAACTGATAAATCAATGACGCGATTTTGGATAACTATTAATCAGGGAATTGATTTAGTTCATAGAACATTTTTAAATATGATTGGAGGTGAAATTTATGTTCCAAAAATTCCTTCAATAAAGATAATTGATCTTGCAAAATCTATGGCACCAAATTTAAAACAAAAAATTGTTGGAATAAGGCCAGGAGAAAAAATTCATGAATTGTTAACATCTAAAGATGAATCAAAAAATGTAATCAGATTTAAAAATCATTATGTGATTACACCAAATATTGAATTTAAATATAGTAAAAATAAATATTTAAAAAATAAGCAGGGTGAAATTGGTAAATTTGTTGAAAATGATTTTGAATATAATTCAGGAACTAATGAAAAGTTTTTAAATGTAAATGAAATTAAAAAATTAAACGACAATAATACCATTAATGATTCCTTATAGTCGTCAAATTATTGATAAAAAAGATATAACCAACATTGTAAAAACTCTTAAAAGTAATTTGGTTACCACCGGACCAAAAGTTCCAGAATTTGAAAATAAGATCAAAAATTTTGTAGGAGCAAAATATTCTGTTGCTGTAAACTCCGCAACAAGTGCTTTACATCTAGCATGTATATCTCTTGCTTTAAAAAAAGGTGATTGGCTTTGGACAACGCCAATAAGCTTTGTTGCTTCTGCTAATTGTGGTTTGTATTGTGGTGCAAAGATAGATTTTGTAGATATTGATATAAATACATACAATATTTGTGTTAAAAAATTAGAGCAAAAATTAAAAAAAGCTAAAATTAAAAAAAAACTTCCAAAAATTATTGTTATAGTTGATTTAGCTGGTTTTCCTTGTGATTTTAATGAGATTAGACGACTAAGCAAAATTTACAAATTCAAAATTTTAGAAGATGCATCACATGCTTTAGGTGCAAAATATTATGGTAAAAATATTGGAAATGGTAAATTTGCAGATATTTCTGTTTTTAGCTTCCATCCAGTAAAAATTATCACAACTTTAGAAGGAGGAATTGCAACTACAAATAATAAAAAGCTATTTCAAAAAATGGAAATGTTAAGATCACATGGAATTACAAGAGATAAAAAGAAATTTGTTAATATAAATAAAAATCATTGGCATTATGAACAGCAGTTGCTTGGTTATAATTATAGAATGAATGATATTGAAGCATCTTTAGGCATCTCTCAATTAAATAAAATTAAAAAATTTTTTAAAATAAGAACTTATGTAAAAAATTTCTATGACAAACATTTACAGAACCTCCCTTTAACACTTCCTCCAAATGATAAAAATAAAACTTCAAGTATGCACCTTTATATAGTGAGAGTTAAAAATATTACAAAATATGAAAGAGATAAAATTATATTAAAATTAAAAAAAAAAGGAATAGGTGTAAATATTCATTACATACCCATTCATTTTCAACCTTTTTTTAAAAAATTAGGTTTTAGAAAAGGAATGTTTCCTGAAAGTGAACAATATTTTGAAAGCGCAATAAGTCTTCCAATCCATCCTGGAATAAATAAGAAAGATTTAATTAAAATCATAAAGAATATTAAATTACTTATTAATTAATGAATAATATTTGTATAATACCAGCAAGAGCAAATAGCAAAAGAATTAAAAGTAAAAATATAAAAAAATTTTTTGGAAAACCAATTTTATATTGGTCTATAAAAGCAGCAATTAAAAGCAAATGTTTTTCAAAAATTATAGTTTCTAGTGATAGTAAAAAAATTTTAAAAATATCAGAAAATTTCGGTGCTTCTAAAAATCAACTTAGGCCAAAGAAAATTTCTAAAGATAATAGCACTATGGACGAGGTAATTAAATATGAAATATTGAAAGAAAATAAAAAAAGAAAAGTAGATAATATATGCTGCATAATAGCTACTTCACCATTAATAAATCCAAAAGATATAAAACAATCTTTTCAAATATTTAGAAAGAATAAAACGAATTATGTATTTTCAGCATCTACTTATGATGCTCCGATCCAGAGACATTTTTTTTTAGATAAAAAAGGTTTTTTGATAAATAGGAAAATGGAAGATTTAGATAAGGGATCTCAAGATTTAAGAAAAGCGTATCATGATGCAGGTCAATTTTATTGGGGTAGTTATGAATCGTTTACATCCAAAATCCATATTTATAATGGTAGATCAATAGCTTACTATATACCTCCATATAGATGTGTAGATATTAATGATAAAGATGACTGGAAGAAAGCTGAAGCAATGTTTAAAATTTTAAAGAAACTTTAATTTATAATTCAATAATTTTTCTTATTTCCCATAATGTTTTTGATTTAGACTTACCTACATAATCTAATTTACTTTTTACATTTTTAATTGATTTTTTAAATTTTTTTGAATTAAGTAAAAAGCTTACTACAGATTTTTCTAAACTTTTAATATTACTATTTACTATACCTATTTTTTTTCTGTCTTTAAAATGGTTTAATTTATTATAATTTTTCTTAAATAAATTTTCCTTAGGGGAAAAAAAAATCACAGGTTTATATGTAAGAAAACTATAAGTAAATGCTGTTGAGGAAAGATCAGTTATCATAAATACTGAATCATAATAACTTTTTGAATAATCTTCAGAAAAGTCTAAAACTATATTTTTATCTATTGCATATTTTTTTAAAAAATTATCAACATATTTATTTACCTTAGTATTATTAAAAAAAACTCTATTGGCTGGGTGAGGTCTAAATATAATTTTTAAATTACTAATTTTTTTTATAGATTTAATTATTGCATTTATAGAATAAATTAATGTGTGATCTGGGTAAGCTAAAAAATTTGCTGGAGCTATTATAATATGTTTTTTTTTATTAGATTTAAATTTTTTAAAATAATCTAATCTAGGATAACCAGTAGAAATAATTTTTGTATTTTTATTTGCTATTTTAAAAATATCAGTAAAACTTTTTATTATTTTCTTTGATGATAAAAATATATAATCATATTTTTTAATTCTATCTATTGTTTTATTTTCATTTTTTTTTCCTGTCAAAGGAGTGTCATATAAGGAATGATGGATATATATTCTTTTAGACTTAATTGGAAAAAAATCACAAATATAATTACTAATAAATAAATTTACTCCAGATAAATATTTTAAAAAACTTTCATTTATAAAATAAAAATTTCTTTTATTAATTTTATTTAATTTGTGACCATATATAACCAAATATTTATTATTCAAATTATTGAGCAAATCATCAATATAGTTTAAGTCTTTTAAAGTAAGGTCATTTCTAGGGAAATAAAATAAAATAACTTTTTTAGAATTAAAATTTATTAATAAATTTAATATTAAAACTGATATAATTGATTTTATACAATTAATTAATTTTAAAATTAAAATTGGAGGCATTAAATATGAAATATATATTTCTTTCCAATTTTTCTTTCATAATTTGGTGGAAAATTTTTTCTTTTATCTTTAAAATGTTTTTTTCTATGATTGCCATCACTTTTTTTATTGAAGGTTAAAAAAATCATTCGTCTTCTTTTATTTGATAAATTATTTGATGACCTATGCGGAGTATAATCATTAAATAAAATTATATCCCCTGGAAATGTATTAATTGATGTCCAATTCATATTTTTTTCAAATTTTTTTGGCATTTGTTTCCAACCTTTTCCTATTAATCCATACTTGTCTTTATTCTTTGCAATTTCTAGTCTTCCATTTTTTTTATTTGATGAGTCGATTGATATTACCAAAGTCAAGAATGATTTAATATTATACATCCCCTCCCAGATAGTTGCATCCTGATGGGCTTTAAATCCTTTTGCACCCGGATATTTAAAATTAATTTTATCTTTAAACAAAACAACATCAGAGCCGTAAACTTTTTTAAGTTGTTTTAAAATTTTTTTTCCCAAAATAAACTTTTTAAATTTTTTGTGATAATCAATAAAGTTTTCTATTCTTGTTAAAATAAATCTTTTTTTGTTTTTTAAAGACATATCATAATATTTCATCCATTTACCTTTTACTTCTTTATAATTTTCAATTTCATCCATCCACTTTATTAGATTTTCTATATCTTTTTTTGTAAAAAAATTTCTAGATAATAGGAATCCATTTTTTTTATAGTTTTCTAATTGTTTTTTACTAAATATATATTTCATTTTGATTAAGTCTGTTTTACTAGTGCACTCTCAGATGAGTTTTTTCCATATTTATATTCAAATCTCTTTGGATCTTTTTGTTTTAATAATAAGTTTGCTTTTTTATTTGTTTCATTTACAAAATTTTCAAATTCATCGGGACCATTAAATCCATCAACTTTAACTAATGAAGATCTAAAAAGCATATCGTCAAGATTTCTACCTTCCCACCACAAATTTTTTTTAATTATTTCTCTATATATTGGTGTTCCTGGCAAAGGACTCAAAATTGCAAATGAAAAACTATCAGCACCACTATTCATTGCAAAATCCACTGTTTTTTGAATTTCTTCGTAAGTTTCTCCTGGATAACCAATAATCCAGAAGGTATGTACTAGCATTCCTGCTTTTTTTGCATTTTCTATTGATGGATAAATGGTTTCTAGAGGAAGCCTTTTATTAATAATATCGTCAAGCACTCTTTGAACACCACTTTCACATGCTAGAGTTATCTGGTAACACCCAGAGTTAGCCATTGTTTTATACATTTCATCTTGTTTTCTTAAGTGATAATTCACCTTTGTTCCATTCGGTGTACACCACGGTAAACCAATTTTTTCTAATTCATTACACAGTGAATATAAATTTTTTTTGTTGACTGTAATTGTGTCATCATCAAATTGTATTTCTCCTATTTTAAAATCCTTTACGTCATTACCAACTTCATCCATAATGTGTTCAGTTGATCTCCATCTAGTATTATTTCCCCACATCTCTGGAGTTGAACAAAAAGTACATTTTTCAGGACATCCTCTTGAACACATTACACTTAATACTCTTTTAGATCTTGATTTTGCTGAGTGAAATGCACCAATTTTAAAATAAGCCTCCATATCCACCAAGTGTCTAGCGGGTCTAGGTAATAAATTTAAATTATGAACTCTTGATGGGGCATTAATTAAATATTTTTTGTTTTCAATCTTTTTAACTAAGCCAGGAATTTTTGAAATATCTTCATTGTTCATTATCTTATTTGTTAGTTCAAGAAATGAAAATTCACCTTCACCAGTCATTGCAAAATCAAAATAACTATTTTCAAGATCATTAATTGTATCAGGCAATCCCGAGTCTGGAGTCATTTTTGACATATTATAATCAGTAACAGCACTTGAAATATGGTTCCCACCCAAAATTACAGTTGTATTTTTTTTTACTCTTTTAATTATTTTTGCAATATTATGAGCTGACTCTAGTAAATTTGAAAATAATACTGAAATTGCCGCTATATCTGGTGAAAAATTATCAATAACATTGGCTATATTTGAGTTATTTTGACCAATCATAACGATATTGTTTTTTTTATCAATTAATTTTCTGTTTTCCCATCCATCTAGAGCAGAGTCATAAATCTTTACAATGTGACCATGCTTTTCTAAATTTGCTGCTATTAACATCAAACCTAACGAAGGCTGAATTCTGTTAACACCATCACCAATACCTTTAAGGTTTGGCGTTATTAGTAAAACTCTAGCTTTTTTGTTCATAAAAATTTATTTTTTAATTTTTTTTTAATTTTTTTAATTAATTCATTAGAAATTTTTTTAAGCGGTTTATCAAAGTTATTTTCTATAACCACATCAGGTTTTGTAGGATATTCTGGTTTAATATGAATACCCAGAATATTTTTCTTTTTTTTATAAGTGCTTTTTTTTCTTAATTTAATGATTTTTTTGATATCTGATTTTAAATAAATTTGAAAGAAATTTTTTATATTTTTTTTATATATATTTCTTGCAGTGTTGTTAAGACATACAGCACTATATACAACATTCAGTTTTTGTTCAGTCAAAAATTTTATCATTTTACTAAATTTATAAGAATTTTTTATTCTATCTTTTTTAGAATATCCTTTTTTATCAAAAAACTTTCTTAATATATCTCCACTTAATACTAAAGTTGGTCCAAATAATTTTGATATATCTTTTTGAATATTTTTGGATATAGATGTTTTTCCTGAACCTGAAAAACCTTCTATCCAAAACACTACACCAAATTTTCTATTCATTTTTTTTTTGTTACCTTATAAATTTTTTTTCTTAATATTTCGGAACTAATACCTTTAGTTCTTTTAAAAATTTTCAATTTTGATGATTTAACAAAATTTTTATTGTCATTACCATGAACAAGAAAATCTATTTTATTTTTTTTTATAAATTTATCATCCAGATAGAAATTTGATGGAATAACTTTATTAACAAATTTTATAGACTCTAATATTTCTTTTCTATATTTAAATTTAATTTCAGGATTATAACCTTTATATTTTTTAATTTCTTTGTCTTTTGTTAAAGCAATTATCACATCACCCATAGTATATGCTTTTTTTAATAACCTAATATGGCCATGATGTATTAATGTTGCTGACATATCTACTAAAATTTTTTTTTTTTTCATATTTTTAAATTATTGAAAATTTTGCCTCGTGCTTTTTTGCCCAGATGTGCTTCTCCAATATGACAAACCACGCTGCCTCCAATGTTATTTCTTGGCTGATATAAAATAACTTTTTTACTTTTTGCCTTAATAACAGTGTTAACGTGAGTACATAAATTAGGTTGTAAAATTGGGGGCTGCGTTAAATACTTATCCATTTTTTTTAAGAAAATTCTTTTATTAATTTTTACACTTTCTGCAAAATTAGAATGATTTTTTAAAACATCATATAGTGAATAAATAATATGATAAGGTCCTGTCATTTTTTTATCTAAGTGTGAATATAAATTCATATAAAATGATTTTATTTCGTTTTTAGGATAAACTTTAAATGCAACAAAACATGCACCTGTTAAACCAAAAAGTCCTTTGCAGGAACTAAAACCCAAAACATCACTCAATTCATGATTATTCTCAAGACCTATAGACGCTGTTGCATCTAACATTAGTTTTGCACCACATCTCTTTTTTAGTCTATATAATTTTTCAATTGGAACATTCAGACCACAACTTGTTTCTGTTGAACAAGCAAATATCCAATCATAATTTTCATTAAATTTATCTATTTCAGTCCATTTAATTTTATTTATTTTTGTAATATTTTTGAAATTTTCTTTTGCACATTTGCTGAGATAATAGAGTCTGTCAGAATAATAACCTGTATCAATTATTAGAACTTTTCCAAATAAGAAATTTATTGCCATAATTTCTAAAGCCAAACTTCCAGAGCCCTGTAGTCTAGCAATTTTTTGTTGACCACTTAGTTTTAATATTTGATTCAAAACATATTTTTCTTTTATTAAATATTCATTATCACCTCTACCAAAACAGGGATTAAGATTAGAAATATTTTCTTGCAAAAGACTTGCAGGCCCAGCAGTAAAAATTATTTTGTCATTATTTTTCTTTTCAATAGATTTTTTAAAATTTTTCATATTAATTTTCTAATTTTTTAATAAAAAATATTTTTCTCTTTTTCATATCTCTACTAGGTCTTCCTAAATTTTCTCTATATCCTTTTTCACAATTAATTTGTAAAAAAAAATTATTTTTTGATTTTAATGCTTTTATAACAAACTTTTTAATTTCTTTTCTTTTTTTAATCAAAAAAGAATTTTTATAACCACATATTTTTGCAATTTTTGAAAAATTAATAGATTGGCCTAGCGTAGGTTGTCCACCAACAGAGTCATGAGCTTTATTATTTATTAAGATATGAATTAGGTTTTTAAATTTTGCACTTATTCCTAATGAACCCATATGCATTAACAATGATCCATCTCCATCAAAACAAATTACTTTCTCCCTTTTATTCATTGCGATACCCGCAGCAATTTGACTTACATGCCCCATACCACCAACAGTGAGAAAATCCTTAAGATCATTTTGTTTATTATTTTTTCTTATTTCGTATAATTCTCTAGATGCCATCCCTGTAGTTGATATAATAATGTTTTTAGAGCTTGTAACACTAATTACATCTTTAATTATATCTTCTCTCAAAAGTTTTTTTTTTTTCAATTTTTTTTTTATTTTACTTAAATTTTTGAAAGTATTTTTTCTAACAATAATTGCGACTGGACATTGTTTTATTTTAGAAATTTTAATTAAATTATTGATTAGATCACTTATATTTTTCGTTTTACGATTTATTATCCTGTAAGGTATATTAAGCAGTTTTAATTGCTCAATTGTAATTTGTCCCTGTTTCTTATGCTGAGGTTCATCCGAAATTTGTTTTAATCTTTTAATTTCGCCTCTCCATCCTACAATTAGAATCATGGGTATTCCATATACTTTTGGATGAGCAAGCGAAGTAATGGGGTTAATAATATTTCCTAGCCCAGAGTTTTGAAGATAAACAATGGCTGGTTTTCGAGTGGACAAGTAATATCCAATTGCAAATGAAACTGCTGAGCCTTCGTTAGTGGATATAATATGATTTTTTAACTTTTCATTAAAACGATTTGTTAGATTTTTTAAAAGAGAGTCTGGAATACCTGTAACAAAGTTTAAATTATTATTTTTTATTGCTTTTATAAAACTGTCTGGATTAATCACTAGTCTGTGCCGGGTATTAATTTTAAAATTTCTTTAATGCTAATTAAGTTTTTATCTGATTCCTTTGATCTACCGTACTTTAAAATTTCTCTAGCAGTTTTTTCCATTGCTGGATATGCTGATCTAAACAAATGATTAGCATAAATAACTATATTAAATTTTTTAGCAATTAGATTATTTTCCCTTACTGTATTGTAAGTTGAAGGAACACAAACAAGAGGAACAGAACTAAATTTTTTTCTAAATTTTGAAGCAAATTCAAAAATTTCTTTTGTTGTTTTCTCTTTACTGTGTATCATTATGCCGTCTGCTCCAGCTGAAATATATTTTTTTGCTCTTTTTAAAGCGTCTAACATTCCTTTTTTTAATATTAAGCTTTCTATTCTGGCAATAATCATAAATTCTTCATTTATTTTTGTTGAATTTATTACTTTAATTTTATTGCAAAAGTTTTGAATAGACTCTTGTTTTTGATTTGAAGTTTTTTCATTTAAAGAATTTTTTTTTAGACCAGTTTTGTCTTCCATTATAACAGCTGATATTCCGAGTCTTTCAATAGATCTAATATTAAGTTTAAGATGTTCTATTTTTCCGCCAGTATCTATATCCATTATTAAAGGCTTGGTTGTTACATCAAAAATATTATTTATATTACTCAATCTTTCCGATACATCCAATGCTTCAATATCTGGTTTTCCCATACTAGTTGCATCTGTTAATGAACTAGACCAAAATCCATCAAAATCTTTGTAAATATTTTTATTTTTGTAATTAACGTTCTCAGCAATTATTGCGGAAATTGGATTATGAGTTTCTATAAATCTTAAAATTTTTTTTGAGTTTAATAATCTTTTTAAACTTTTTAGTCTTATTTCTGAAGTATTAAATAATTTCTTTTGCTCTTTAGCCAAAGCTGTTGAAGAGACACCTTTAGTATAAGGTAGTTCAATTAATTTGCCTCCAAACTTATTTAAAGTTGAAATCGCTCTTTTTCTCAAAAATAACTGTGGTCCAGACAACCAATCATCTCCGTGTACCATAAAGTCTGGTTTAATTTTTTTTAAATTAATTGAATAATCCCATTGACTTTGAGGAATAACTTTATAAACACCTTTTAAGTTACTTACTATTTTTTTTCTTTGTTCGTAATTTAGTAAAGGTAAGCCCTTATAATTTATTAACGCTCTATCTGTTAACAAGCCAATTATCACTTGTCCATAATTTCTTGCTTTTTCAATTAAATTTATATGACCGTGGTGCACACTATCTGCAGATAAGCCTATATATACTATTTTTTTTCTCATAATTTAGACAAAATTAATTTGCAACTTGAAATTTGTATTAATTTGTTCAATAATTGAACATATATATTATAATAATATTTTTGTATAGTTATATCATTTGATAATTTGCGCATTTATTTATGAAAAATAATAAAATAGGCTGCATAATTCAGGCTAGAGTATTAAGCACAAGGCTGCCAGGAAAAATTTTATTAAATGGTTTTGATAAGCCTTTGTTGCTTCATACAATCGAAAGATTAAAAAAAAGTAAAAAAATTAATAAAATAGTCGTTGCTACTACAAAATTAAAAATTGATAATATTATATTTAAACTTTGTAAAAAAAATAATATATCTGTATTTAGAGGCCATCCTACGAACTTGCTTAATAGATATTATTATTGTGCAAAAAAGTTTAATTTTAAAAGTATAGTAAGAATTACATCTGATTGTCCATTAATGGATAGTAATATAGTTGATATTATGATTAGAAAATTTAATAAATATAATATTGATTATTTAAGTAATAATCATCCACCAACATTTCCAGATGGCTTTGATATTGAAATTTTTTCATATGAGTCTTTGAAAAATGCATTTTTTTTTGCAAAAAAAGATTTTCAACAAGAGCATGTAACGCCATTTATTTGGGACCAACCAAAAAAATTTTTAATTAAAAATTATTATTATAAAGGACAAAAAAATTTGCATAATCGTTATCGTTTAACATTAGATTACGTAGAAGATTATTTTGTTATTAATCAAATTTACAATGCTTTATATTTAAAAAATAAATATTTTAATTTAAAGCAAATTTTAAATTATATTAAGAAAAATCCTCAAATAATGTTAAATAAGCATCTAATAAAAGTGAATTGGTATAAAAAACATTTAAAAAGTTTAAAAACAATTAAAAGAAAAGATACAAAATAATTTATTATGTATAAAAAATATAAGAAAAATTCAAAAAAATTACAAAGTTACGCTGCAAATTTAATTCCAGGTACATCTCAATTGTTCGGAAAAAGACCAGAATTATATTTGCCAGGTGGAGAATGGCCCACTTATTATTCAAAAGCAAAAGGTGTAAATGTTTGGGGATTAGATAATAAAAAATTTCATGATTTTACAATGGTGGGTATTGGAACTTCAGTTTTAGGTTATTCTGATCCATCTATAAATAAAGTAGCAATTAAAGCACTTAACTCTTCTCCAATGAATACACTTAATCCACCAGAAGATGTTGAGCTTGCTGAATTGTTAATTAAAATTCACCCTTGGGCTGAAGGTGTAAGATATTGTAGAACCGGTGGGGAAAGTATGTCTATAGCAATCCGACTTGCGAGAGCATATAGAAAAAGAGAAAAAATATTATTTTGCGGTTATCATGGATGGCATGATTGGTATCTTGCGGCAAACTTAAAGTCTCAAAAAAATTTAAATTCACACTTATTACCAGGTTTAGAGCCACTTGGAGTTCCTAAGGGACTTCAAGGATTAGTAATTCCTTTCAAATTTAATGATTATGATGATTTAGAAAAAATTGTTAATAAACAAGCAAAATATTGTGCGGCAATTGTTATGGAGCCATGCAGGGAAAGTCTTCCTCAAATAAAATATTTAAAAGAAATTAAAAAGATTGCAAAAAAGAATAACTGCGTCTTGATCTTTGATGAAATAACAAGTGGTTGGAGAGCCAACACTGGTGGAATTCATATGAAATTAGGTGTTCATCCTGATATGGCTGTTTTTGGAAAAACAATCGCTAATGGTTTCGCTATGGGGGCAATTATTGGAAAAAATAAAATTATGAAAAATGCAACAAAAACCTTCATAAGTAGTGCTTTTTGGACAGAAAGGATTGGTCCAGCTTGTGCAGTAGCATTTATTAAAAAGCATAAAAAATTGAAATTAGGAAATATTCTAATTAATAAAGGAAAAAAAATTAAACAAATTTGGAGAAAAAGCGCATTAAATGCAGGAATGAGTATAGAAATTTATGGAATTGACCCGTTACCCTCATTTAAACTTAAAGTAAAAGATTGGCCTGCAACATTAACTTATTTTATACAGGAGATGTTGAAAAAAAATTTTTTAGCAACAGATAAATGTTATGCAAATTATAAACACGATTATAAACTAATAAAAAAATATGAAAAAGCTTGCTCTGAAGTATTTCTAAAAATTTCTAAATTGAACAGATTAAATAAGATAAGGGAAAATCTAAGAAGTCCTGTAAAATTAATGGGTTTCAAAAGATTGACCAATTAAAAAAATGATTAAAAACAAAAATATTATAATAACAGGAGCCCTTGGTTTATTGGGCAAATCTTTAACTGCTGAACTAGCTCAAAGAGGAGCAAATATTATAATGCTCGATATAAAAAATAAAAAACAATTAAAAGAAATCCAAAACTTGAATTTAATAAAAAATAAAATTAATTATATTAAATGTAATGTATCAAATATCAAAAGTGTAATTAAAACTGATAAAATATTAAAAAGAAAATTTCCAAGAATTGATGTTTTAATAAATGCAGCAGCAATTACTGACCGTGTTGAAGGAAATAGTAGCAATCCAAAAAGATCAATGTTTGAAAATTACAGTATCAAAGATTGGAATAAATCAATTTTAGGTAATTTAAATAGCATGTTTATCTGTTCACAAGTATTTGGAAAAAGAATGTTGAAATATAAAAAAGGTTCAATAATAAATATATCTTCAACCTATGGAATTGTAGGCCCAGACCAATCTATTTACACAAATAAAAAAAATAAAAATCTATTTTTTAAAACACCATCTTATCCAACTTCAAAAGGTGCAGTCATAAGTTTTACTAAATATTTAGCATCATATTGGGGAGGAAAAGGTATAAAGGTAAATTGTGTATCCCCAGGTGGTATAAAAAATAATCAAAATAAAGAGTTTATTAAAAAATATTCAGCAAAAACACTATTGGGCAGAATGGCAGAAACAAGAGATATTGTTGGGATAATAAAATTTTTATGCAGTGATGATTCAAGTTATATTACTGGATCAAATATAGTGGTAGATGGAGGATGGACCGCAATATAAAATAAATTAATATGAAATTCAAAATATTAAAAACAAAATTAAAATTTTCTGTAATCAAATCTTATTTTAAAAAATTTGGATTAAATGAAATAATTAATGAAAAAAATTTCAAAAAAAGACTTATTAATCAGATGGAGGATAAATTTGCTTTCCAACCCGAATTGGATGAACTTTATTTACTTCATAGATATATCATTCAGTACAAAAGAATGACTGTATTGGAGTTTGGCATTGGTTGGTCAACAATAGTTATGGCGAATGCAGTGAAATACAATAAAAAAAAATATTTAAATAAAACTAAAAAGCTGAGAATGAACAATGCAGGGGAAATTCACTGTTTGGATAATAGCAAAGTATGGATTAATCATATGAGGTCAAAATTAAGAAAATATTCTAAAATAGTTAAAATAAATTATTCTGAAGCATACATGGATAAATTTAATGGAAAGATTTGTACATCTTTTAAAAAAATACCAAATATTAATCCTGATTTTATATATCTAGATGGACCAGATCAGTTTAATATAAAAGGTAAAATTAATGGTTTAAACATTGATCATAATGATTTTATGCCAATGACAAGCGATATATTAAAAATTGAGCATTTTTTAAAACCAGGAACTATAATTGTTGTTGATGGAAGGGCTTCCAATAGTAGATTTTTAAAATCAAATTTTCAAAGAAATTGGAGCTATTCTTATAATGAATTAAATGATCAACATATTTTTTTATTAGACGAAAAACCTCTAGGTCAACTTAATAAAAAACAAATTAAATTTTATTATGATTAAATCAAATATATTTTATATTAATAATTTAAAAAATATAGTTTTTATTGGCGAACATGGGAGTTTGAGAGAATTAATTAAGATTAACAAATCTTTAAAGTTAAATTCAAAAATAGTTACCTCGAAAGACCAGGCACTATCTTTAAAGAATCAAAAACTTGAATTTAAAATTTTTAATACATTGAATGAGAGTTTTAAAAAATTTGTAAAAAAAGATTTTAAGATTGATGAAACTTTATTTTTATCTGTTAGATCTAGATGGATATTTAAAAAAAAAGATATAGGAAAATTTTTTAAATACAATTTAGTTAATTACCATCCAAGTAGATTGCCCATATATTCTGGCGCAGCTGATGTTTCTTGGCGTATAATGTCTGGTGATAGAATAGATTGCCAGGTTTTTCATATAGTTGATAAAAATATTGATACCGGGTCAGTTATAATTTATAAACATTCAATACTACCGGAAAACTATATTAAGCCAAAGCATCTAATAGAATATTCGGATAAAAAAATTATAGATATATATAAAGAATTTATTACACAAGTTAAAAAAAAAAAAAAATTTAAACTTCAAAAACAAAATCAATATTTATCTAAATATCATCCTCGATTATATACCAAAATAAATGGATGGATAGATTGGAGCTATAAATCAGAAAAATTAATTAGATTTATTAATGCCTTTGAAACTCCATACCAAGGAGCATCGACAACATACAAAAATAAAAGAGTATATTTAAAAGATGTTCAAATTCATGGAGGAGAGATTGCAAGTCACCCATATATGAGTGGCTTGATTATTAGAAAAGAAAAAGATTGGATTATTGTTTCAACCGTAGATGAAAATTTTTTAATAATTAAAAGTGTAATAAATGATAAAGGAAAAAATATAATTGGAAATACAAAAGTTGGAGACAGATTTGTTACTTCAAATATTAATATTTTGAAGTCTAAATTGATTAGACCAAAAATTGGACCCAAAGGTTTAATTAAAAAATTATGATTAAGATTGGGAAAAGAAAAATCGGTTATAATTTTGAGCCTTTAATAATTTGTGAACTTGGAATTAATCATCAAGGGTCACTAAAAATAGCAAAAAAAATGGTCGACTTAGCTTTTAAAAACGGTGCAGAGGCAATTAAAAATCAAAGTCATATATTAAATAAAGAGATGATACCAGCATCAAAAAAGGTGATCCCAGCAAATGCTAATAAATCAATTTATAGTGTAATAAAAGAAAACATGATGACATTTGAAGACGAAATAAAATTAAAAAAATATGTTGAAAAAAAAAAAATGATTTATTTAAGTACTCCATTTTCATTAGAAGCAGCAAATAAACTTAAAAATATTGGAATTAAAGCCTTCAAAATAGGATCGGGTGAATGCAATAATACTCCATTGCTAGAAAAAATTGCAAGTTTTAAAAAACCTATAATATTAAGCACTGGAATGAATGATTTAAAATCTATAAAAAGATCTGTAAGAATCTTAAAGAAAAAAAAAGCTAAACTTGTTATTCTTCATTGCAAAAGTGAATACCCCGCAAATATTAAAGGTTTGAAGCTTGATTTTATTGAAACGCTGAAAAAAACATTTCCATCTATATTGGTTGGTTATTCAGATCATTCAATAGGCACAATACCTTCAATTTCAGCTTTAGCAAAAGGGGCCTGCGTAATTGAAAAACATTTTACAGATACTAAAACTCGTAAAGGACCAGATATAGTATGCTCTATGGACCCAAAAGAATTAAATTTTTTAATCAAATCTTCAAAAATAATTTTTAAATCTAACGGTAAAAACAAAACTATTTCTTCACTAGAAAAAAAAACCGCAGAATTTGCTTTTTCATCTGTTGTTTCAATAAAAAATATTTCCAAAGGTGAAAAATTAACTTATAAAAATATTTGGGTAAAAAGACCAGGAAAAGGCTGTTATAAAGCATATAATTTTAATCTTTTGTTAGGAAAAAAAGCAAAAAAAAATATTTTTATAAATCAATATATAAGAAAAGGTGATGTATAAAAAAAAAATTCTATTTTTAACAGGTACAAGAGCTGATTATGGAAAACTTAAGCCTCTCATAAATGCAGTTAAAGAAGATAAGAATTTTTCCCCGCTAATACTCGCAACTGGTATGCATATGTTAAAAAAATATGGGAACACATATACAGAAATAATTAAAGATTTTAAAAATGTTAAATTATACAAGTTTATAAATCAAAAAAAGAATGATTCTATGGATATAGTTTTATCAAACACTATTAAAAAATTAAATTTTTATTTAAGCAAAATTAATCCTGATTTAGTTATAGTTCATGGCGATAGAATAGAGACATTAGCAGCCTCAATTTATTGTAATTTACATAATATTTTGCTTGTCCATGTTGAAGGAGGTGAGGTATCAGGCACAATTGATGAATGCATTAGACATGCAACAACAAAGTTATCTCACTTACATTTTGTAGCAAACCAAAAAGCTAAAAAAGTTATTCGACGTTTAGGAGAATTAGATAAAAATATTTATGTAATAGGTTCGCCCGAGGTTGATACAATGATAAAAAAAGATTTACCGTCATTAATAGATACAAAAAAAAGATATGATATAAAATTTAATAATTATGCAATATTTTTATTTCATCCTGTTACTACTCAAAAAAGAATTGAGACGCTTCGTCAATGTAAAATTTTATTTTCTGCTATAAAAAAGTCCAAAAATAACTATATAATAATTTATCCAAATAATGATACGTATTCTGATATAATTTTCAATTTTATTCAGAAATTAAAAAATGATAAGAAATTTAAAATTTTACCTACTATTAGATTTGAATATTATTTAACTTTGTTAAAAAATAGTGAATTTATAATTGGCAACTCAAGTTCAGGAGTAAGAGAAGCACCAGTTTATGGTATAAAATCAATTAATCTTGGCAATAGACAAAATAATAGGATTGCTAAAAGCAGTCTTATAAAAAATTTAAACTTTGATCAAAAGAAAATACTTAATGAAATTAATAAGTTAAAAAATCATAATACTATAAAATCATATAATTTTGGAAAAGGGAATTCAGCAAGTAAATTTATAAATATATTAAAAAAGAGAAAATTTTGGTTAACTGATAGACAAAAATATTTCTCATAATTTTCAATTTGTTTAGAAACATTTAAAAAAAGATGATATCATCAAGAAATAAAAAAATTATTTTGATTGTCGGAAATAGTCTAAGACACAAATATGTGCAAAATTTAGTTATCAGTTCAAAAAAAATAGATGTTCCTCTTATAATTCAAGAAATCCAAAGAAAAAAACAAAAAAAACTTTTTTTATCCAAACTTCAAAAATCACATTTAAAACTTAGAGATCATTATGAAAAAGTATTTTTTCAAAAATTTAAAAAAATTAAATTTTCAAAAAATCAAACTATTTTAATTGAACAGGGGACTATAAATAAAAATAAAAAGATACTCAAAATACTAGACAAAATAAAACCAGATATTATTTTATGTTTTGGGTGCTCAGTTTTAGGAAGCAAATATTTAAAAAGATTCAAAAATAAAATTTTAAATATTCATCTAGGATTATCTCCATTTTATAGAGGTCAAGCTACAAATTATTGGCCATTTGTTAACAATGAACTTCAATTTATAGGAGCAACTTTTCATAAAATTGATAAAGGAGTAGATACAGGACCTATTATACATCAAATAAGAGGAAGAATTTATAAAAATGATAATGTTCATTTGGTAGGAAATAGAGTTATTAAAGATTTAAAAAAACCACTTCTTAAAATATTAGCTAATTTTGAGAAACTAAAAATTTTAAAAAAAAATAAATTTAAAAAAGATAAATATTATAAAGCTGCAGATTTTGACGATCAAAGCTTAAGAAAATTATTTTCTAATTACAAAAAAGGTATAATTAGTGATTATTTAAAAAAAAAAAATGCAATAAATAAAAAATTTCCAATACTTGAAAATAAAAATTTATGAAATCAATAATGTATCACTATGTTCAGTCTTTTAATAAAAGTTTTAAAAATTTCTCTTTTTTAGATTTTAGAAATTTTGAAAAACAAATTCATTTATTTAAAAAAAAATATAAATTTTTTGATTGTTTAGAATTATTTGAAAAAAAATTAGATCCTAGAGATAAAATTTTTTTGACCTTTGATGATGGTTTATCCTGCCATTATAATTATGTTTTCAAAATACTGAAAAAAGAAAAAATTAACGCAATTTTTTATATTCCAACATTGCCGTACCAAAAAAATAAAGTTTTAGATGTTCATAAAGTGCATTTAATTTTAGGTAAAATTGGACCACATAACGCGTTAAAAGAACTAAATGAAATATTGTCAAAAAATAAAAATTTTTTAGATATAAATTTAAAAAAAAAATTTCAAAAAAAAATATATACTGACCACAAAAAAAATTCTAATACTCAAATTTTTAAAAGTAATTTAAATTATTTTATAAAACCTTTGTATAAAAAAACTATAATAAATAAAATTTTCTTAAAAATCTTTGGAAAAAAAGAAGAAAAAATTTGTAAAAATTTTTATTTATCAGAAACTCAGATAAAAGAAATGGTAAAAAACAATATGATTATCGGATCTCATTCGGTAAGCCATAAAATAATGTCTGAACTTTCTAGCCAAGAATTTAAAAAGGAAATAGATAATAGTTTTAAATTCATTAATAATTTCTTTCAAAAAAAAACTTTCTCTTATCCATATGGTGGATTTCATTCATTTAACAAAAACATTGAAAAGTATTTAAACTCTAATGATGTATCATTTTCTGTAAATGTTGAGAGCAAAGAGATAAAAAAATACCATCTTAATAATCGAAGACAAGCATTTCCACGGTTTGATTGTAATGAGTTTAAATATGGTAAAATAAATTAATTTTTTATTTGTTTTTTGATAAATTTATTAATTGCAATTGAGATACTTTTGTATCCATCTGGTGATAGGTGTGTACCCTTTGGTGCATAAGCTTTGTTTTCGCCAATATTTTTTATTATATTTGAAAAATCTATAAAGTTATTCTCATTTTTATTTAAATATTTTTCAATTGAATCCTTGTATTTAAGTCCTATCGAACTAGGTTCCCAAAAGCTACTACTTGGTATGAAACCATAAATTGGTGTGCAATTATAAATTTTGCACTCCTCATTAAGTATATCAATTGACAATTTAGTAGATTCTGGAATTTTAAAAAAATAATACATATATATTTCATTAATGGTATTTCTTATAGTTGGAAGTGAAAAATATCTACTTGCTCTATTAAATATAGTTGGTCTAGAACCCGAAATTTTATTTTTTTGAATATTTAAAACATAATTTTCGATATTTTCTACAATTTTTATAATTTCATTTGATAATTCAATTTTTCCATTAGAGTTTTTTATATATCTAGAATGAATATCTTTGATTTTTAAATTTTTTAAAAAAACTTTTCCATCTGGGCTGTTGTCATTTTCAAAAAAAATTAATACCACATACTTAGGTTTTACTACTGGAATAAAAATTTTTGATAAAGATGAGTATGTGTACGGATCATTTCCACTTAACCCTAAATTTATATTATAGAAATCATTTAAATTATTTGAGATAATATATTCATCATCAACACAATCTCCGTTAACAAATGAGTCTCCAATATATAAAATTTTTTCTTTTTCAGTTAATTCTAAGTTATCCCAAATATTATCATTATTTCTTAAACCAAATCTATCAGTTTTATATTTCGTTAGTCCGTAACCTTCATTACAATCATATACATATTTATTTGGTTGCGCACCAATAGGCACTATGTCTTTAATAAATTTTTTTTCTATCTCTGGAATTTTATGATATAAATATGGATATATTAATCTTACATAATTTTGTGATTTAGCTTCTTCAATAAATTTTCTATCTTCATTTTGTTTTCTTAAAGTTATAATTTCATTTGCATCTTTTCTTTTAGAATATTGTTTTAAATGCAAAAAATAATCAGATAATATTAATAAAAAATAAATTATTAACAATGTCAAAAAAAACATCAAAAAACGAAAATTTGTAAATCTGCTAATCATTTAGATATTTGATAAATTTTAACATTTTATTTTTAACTAACCAAATAGAAATTTATTTGTTTTTTATTTAGTTTTCCTAAAGGCTTTTCTGATAAATAAAAAATGTGCTGATCATTTATTTGATTGTAATTATATGTCCAGTTCCTCTGAAAATTAGATTTTAAAAACCTACTATTTGCTGCTCTTCCATCTACTATAATTATAGTCCCAGGTTTTAAAAAATGTTCAATCTTTAAAATATCACAACTCATTGGCATAAAATCATTGTGATTTAAATTGATACCATTTTTATTTCCTTTAATATTAAATTGATCTGGTCCATCTAAGTAAATAAAGTCAGGATTTATTTTTGGTAAAGTTTTAAATGAAGTGCATATTTTTCCGTTAAAATAATCCATTACTGATTCTGAATAATGAAATTTGACTTCCTTTGAATATTTAATTGTTTTTTTCTTTGTTTCATTGAGCCACTTTTTCTCATTATCTAGAGTATATACTTGGCCAGCATTATTTAATCTTAAATCTTTTATTTTTGAAAAATTTTTTTTTATATTGTATTTGATTGCATTAGCCATTACCAATGTTGACCAACCAGTACCAAACTCTAAAACAGTCATCCTTTTGTATTTAATTATATAACTATGTAACAAATAAAGATCATCTAACTCCGGCTCATACGGATTATTAACTTTCATTTGATTAATTGAACGTTTACTAAAATTTTTATTTTTTAAAATTTCACTTAATCCAAATTTAATAAAGTAATTTTTATAAAAGTTATTTTTTTGCTTTGTATTTAGAACCTTAAATTTCATTTAAATGATTTATTCATTTTATTTATTTTAACGAACCTTTCTAAGGCCTCATGTTCTCCAATGAAAACTATGTTTTTTAAATTTTTAATTGTTAATCTTTTTGTACTTGCCATCAAATATAATTTTATAATCTAATTTTATTAACTACAAATATTTTTTATTTTTATTGTTTAATAAATACTAATCAAATAAAATTAACATCAAAATATATGAAAAAAAAGTATTTAGCTTGGTTTTTTTTTTCAGAAACAATAAATGAACCTTTATCTACTCATTCTTTTTTAATAA
>MDTG01395086.1_pt1 | contig 27335 bp, 26 predicted proteins | sample 811421 | NCBI WGS metagenome assembly MDTG01 (sample SAMN05326645, study PRJNA326480) | marine metagenome | isolation source: seawater | place: Pacific Ocean: South East | collected 2011
CTTCCATATCTTAAGACAAAGTACCATCGGCGCAGAAAGGCTTAACTTCCGAGTTCGGAATGGGATCGGGTATAGCCCTTTCGCAATAATCACCGGCGATAGAGTTATACCTATTTAAAAACTATTGTAAACTATCTTTTAAGGCTGAAATTAGTTATTTTTTATGAAATTCTTAATGTAATTTTTTAAATTAATCTTGCCAAAATTTTTGTAAACTTTATTTGAAAAACTCATGTTAGATAATGCCGAGGCGAATCTTTCTCCTTTTCTTGAAGGTAAAAATTTTATTCTAGATTTAAATAACTTTGCCACATCTAATATAGAATAACTTTCTTTATTTGATATGCTGTAATACTTGCACTTATTTTTTTTCCAAGCCTTATAACAAACCTCAACTGTATCTTGAATATGTGTGAATCTACGTGACTGGGTTCCTGGCCTTACTACTGGTAAAGGTTTATTCTTAATGTAATGATCCTCAAAAATTCCAATCACAGTTGCCATCTTCCCTTTTTTAATTTGTTTAGGTCCATAAACATTGTAAAAAAAAATCACTTCATATTTAAAGTCAAACCATTTTTTTAAATTTTCTAAAAGCTCAATATTTTTTGATTTGGTGAAAGCATAAGGAGATAAATTTTTATCCTTGCCTTTATTACCTAAAGAAGCAGAAGTAGCTGAATAAATTAATTTTATCCTATTCTTCAAACAAAAATTAAATACAGCATTAGTACCAATCGTGTTTGACTGAATACACTTATCCATTTGAAGAAAACTTTGATAAATTCTAGAAAATTCTGCAAAATGAAAAATTACTGTAATTTTATTTCTATATAAATCTAAAATTTTATTAATATCTTTTGTGTGAGCTCGAATATATTTAACTTTTCTATTTTTCAAATGATTTTTTTTATTACCTGATGAATAATCATCTAAACTTAAAATTTTATATTTAGTTTTTTTTATTAGATGTTCAATTAGATTAGATCCAACAAAACCTGCGCCTCCAGTGACCACTATAATTTTATCCATTTATTTCAATTTTTTACTATTTATTTTTTTTAAATAATCTTGATAAGTCATTTCAAAACCTTTTTCTAAATTTATTTTTGACTTCCAGCCATATTTTTTAGCAAGATTAGTATTAAGAGTTTTTCTTGGTGTGCCAGTTGGTTTATTTTTATTAAGCACAATTTTGAAATTTACCCCCAATTTTTTCATAATAAATCTAGAAAACTCCTTTATTGTTTTTTCTATACCTGAGCCAATATTAATTAATGTATGATTAGTCTTTTTTTTTAAGAAGAATTCACAGGCATTTGCTAAATCATCTACATACATTAATTCTCTTTTTGCATTTCCATTTCCCCAAATTTCTATTTGTTTTTTTTTTTAATTTTAGCGAAATGTATTTTTGAAATTAATGCTGGATAAAAATGTGAATTTAAGAGATCATAATTATCATTCGGACCATATAAGTTTGTTGGCATTAAGCAAATATAATTTAGATTATATTGCTTGTTATAGGCGTCACACATTTGTATACCTGCTATTTTTGCTATCGCATAAGCATCATTAGTAGGTTCTAGTTTTCCACTTAGTAAATAATCCTCTTTAATTGGTTGATTGGCAAACTTTGGATAAATGCAGCTTGATCCAAGGAATATTAATTTTTTTACTCCCACTAAATATGAGGCATGTATTAAATTTGTTTGGATCATTAAATTGTCATAAATAAAATTTGCTTTATATTTATCATTGGCCAGAATACCTCCTACTCTAGCAGCAGCGATAATGACAAAATCAGGTTTAATTTTTTTTAAAAAACTAAGAGTTTTTCTTTGATCTTTAAGATCAAGTTTTTTTTTATCTTGTACAATTATATTTTTAAAATTTTTTTTTTTGAAATGCTTATAAAGTGAAGATCCCACCATCCCTTTATGACCAGCTATGAAAATTTTACTATTTTTGTTTAATTGCATTTAGATTTTGAAATTCAAATTTTATCATTTCATCAATTAACGAATGTATATTTTCTTTTGGTTTCCATTTTAATTTTTTTCTAGCTTTTCTTGCATCACCAATAAGACTATTAACATCGAGTGGCCTGAAATAATTCTTATCACACTCTATAACTGCAAAACCATCACTATTGTAGGCTTTTTCATTTAATCCCTTGCCCTTCCACACAAGCTTCATATTAATTTTTTTTGCAGTTAAATTTATAAATTGTTTAATAGAATATTGTATACCAGTAGCTATAACATAATCCTCTGGATTTTTTTGCTGAAGTATTTTCCACATTGCGTAGCAATAATCTCTTGCATGGCCCCAGTCTCTTTTTGCATTAAGATTTCCCAAAAAAAGTTTTTTTTGTTTTTTTTCTTTAATTTTACATAAAGCGGAAATTATTTTTTTTGTAACAAAAGTTTCTCCTCTTCTAGGACTTTCATGATTAAACAAAATTCCATTGCAAGCAAATATTCTATAAGCCTCACGATAATTTTTAGTAATCCAATGTGCGTATAATTTAGCTACACCGTAAGGACTTAAAGGATAAAAAGGTGTTTTTTCATTTTGTGGTGTTGTTTGAACTTTTCCATACATCTCAGAAGTTCCAGCTTGATAAAATTTTGTTTTTTTTTGAAGTTTATTAAAACGAATTGCTTCTAAAATTCTTAAGGCCCCTAAAGCATCAGCATTAGCTGTGTACTCTGGCACGTCAAAAGAAACTGCCACGTGAGATTGTGCTGCAAGATTATAAATTTCATCTGGAGCAATTTTTTTTACTAGATTTGAAACAGATGAAAAATCTGTGACATCTCCATAATGTAATCTAAATCTATAATTTTTTTCGTGAGGATCTTGATAAATATGATCTATCCTAAGTGTATTTATGCTAGAAGACCTTCTTTTTACACCATGAACTTGATATTTTTTTTTTAAAAGAATTTCAGCTAAATATGAACCATCTTGACCTGTAATACCAAAAATAAGTGCTACTTTTTTTTTTGCCATAATATGATCTATTAAACTATTTATTTAAACACGTAAAGAAACTTAAACTTTTATTCATTTTTTTTCAAAAAAAAATTTACTAATTTGGTTATCATTTTGTCAGGAGTATATTTATCTTTATTATTTAATTTTTTTGATAGATAAGTCATAAATTCATGAGCTTCATTTCTTCTAAGCCACCAATTTTTTGAAAATCTTTTCCATTTTTTTGAAGCAGAATTATCCAGTTGTCTATAATACGTAAGGTAATCTTTTAAAATAAATATAGTTTTATTTTTTAAAAAAGAATAGCTAGCAATTCTAAAATCAAACCAAATATTTTGATATTTTTTAATTTTAAGATGTTTAAATAATTCTTTTGCATATTCTTTTTTAACTGAAATACAGCTTTGCGGTGAAAATCTCGGCCAAGATGAAAATAAATATTTTTTTTGTTTAAATTTTTTTTTTAATTGCTCATTTTTGAATTTAAATATTGGTAAATCAAAAATAATATTTAAATCTTTTTTATTTTCAAATATATTAATTATTTTCTTAACTTTATTATTTTTAAAGTAATCATCACTGTCTAAAAAAAAAATGAAATTTCCTTTAGATTTTAGATAGCCCTTATAATAGCAATTTAATTGATTAAAGCTTCCATAATTAGTTTTTTGAATATTTTTAATTAAATAGATTTTTTTTTTAAATTTCTTTAAAACTTCCAAAGAATTATCACTTGAATTATCATCAACAACTATAATTTCAATAAACTTATAAGATTGATTTATAACTGATTTGAGACTTTTTTTTAAAAATTTTTCATTATTATAATTTACTATTATAATACTAGCTAATTTTTTAATGTGAGACTTCATAAATATATTCAAATGATTTTCTAAATTTCATTTTAAGCTTAAATTTTAATTTAAAATTTTTTTCCAATAAAAAACTATTGATATCTGAATATTTATAACCTTTTTTAATCATCAGATCAAAATGATGTTCAAAATAAATAAATCTAATTTTTTTAAAATCTTCATCTGATATTCCCTTCAAGACATTTAACTCATACCCTTCAGTATCAATTTTTAAAATGTCTATTTCTTTAAATTGAATTTTTTTTAGAATATTAGACAATGTGTCAATTTCAATAGTCTCTTTTTTTTTAAAAAAACCTTGCCCCAATAGGAAAATCGATAGTAATTTTTTTTTTCTTTTATAGTATTGAGTGTTGGTATTTAATTCATTGATTGTTGAAGACGAGCTCTCTGACATTATACTTAATTTTTTTGACTCTTTTTTTTCACCTAAACCGATATTCAAAATCGTTAATTTTTTTTTTAATAACTTTTGATATTTTTTTAGCACTGAAAGTAATTCTAGGTTTGGTTCAAATGCTAAAATTTGATTTATTTTAAAATTTTTAACAAAAAATTCAATGGTTTCTCCTCTGTGTGCTCCTACATCTACAATATTTAAATATTTATCTGAAAAAAATTTTTTAAAAAAATTTACAATTTTTTTTTTATTTTTTGAGTCAATTATACTTATTACATAAGTAATAATTTTTAAAAAAAAACTATTTTTCATTTCTATAAACAACTTTCATCCATAAAAAATCTTTCGATCTTAAATTCTTGCCATAAGAACAAGGTGTTTTAATGGCCCAACACATTTCTCCACGCTCTGGCGTATAAATAGTCATTTCATTACCAATAATTGTTTTCTCAAATTTAATATTTTTGACAAAAAAGTAGGGACTTGAAATTAAATCATATTGATATTTATTTATTTCATCATTAATTCTTAAAAGATTTCTAGTATTAAAAATAAGTGTAGCAATCATAATTAAAAATATTGACCCTAAATAAATTTTTTTTTTATCAAATGAGTATTTTTCTAGTACGGACGACACATAGATAAAAAATGGAATAGCTAGTAGTGTATAACCACCATAGCGAAGTGTAGGGTGATTTAAAAACCATTCAATCAAAAAAATTATGATAACAAAATAACCAATAAAATAAGAATTTTTAAAAAGGTATTTCTTTTTTTTTGCAGAAAATCTAAAAGTAACAAAAACTATGAGAGAGATTAACAATATTCCTGCTAGTGTATCAGAGACTTTATTAAAAAAATGCCTTTCTATCCAATTTTCTAACCAATTAAAATTTTTAACATACAATTCTTTCTTCATTTCAGACTTGTAGCCTGGGCCACCTCCGGCTTTTGCCCACCACTCATAATGAATCGCCATTTTTTTTACCTCTTTTTTTGGAATCGACCATTCTTTAGTGATCGCGCATGTTTTTTCAGCAGGATAGAGGAAACAGCCTGTATTAAAATAATTCGTCAATAAATTTAATGACAAACTTAAAGATAAAAAAGAAATAATCAAAATGTTTTTCTTAATTAAAAACTTATTAAAAAAATTTTTTTTTATAAGTATAATGGGAATTAATATTAAGTATAAATAATAAATAGCTTTCATGCCAGAAGCCATGAAAATAAGAATTAATAGAATATTTAAGTTTAAAAGAATATTTTGCTTTTTTTTTTCATAAAAGAATAGTTCAAAAAACAAAATAAAAATTAAGAATAGTAAGATTTGTGCAGATCTATCTGTGCCATGTTCGCCAATTCTATAAAATACAACACTGGTAAAAATAAATGTAAATAATGAAAAAAAATATATAAAATCGATTTCATTGTTTTCATATTTATTTTTTAATTTTTTAAGAATAATCAAATTTGTGAAAATCATTATAAATAATGGACCTACATGAAATAAGTAAAATTTTATTAATGGCATATACAAAATGGAATGATAGTAAAATAAAGTTGAAAATGTTCTAAAGCCGTGACTAAAATTTCCAGTACCAATTATAAAACCATTTTCAGAGAGATTTAGAGCATAGGTTAAATGATAATAGGGAAAATCATCATGATTTTTATAAACATAAACACCCAACCAATATAAAAAAATTAAAATAAATAAAAGTTTTATGTCTGATTTTTTTTTTTTAAATTTAAAATTCAGAACAAAACTTATTATTCCAAATAAATGAACTACAAAATTAAATAAAAAATTGTGTGAAAAAAAAAATGATGAAAAAATTGATAATATTGAAAGTAAGAAAAAACCTATTAGCCCTTGATAACCAATATTTAGAAGTAACAAATCTTTACTAATATATTTCGAAAAAATAAAACCATAACCAATAGTTGAGAATAAAAAGGTAAAAAAATAAAGAATAAAAATTAAATGATCAATCACTTTAAATGTTTGGTTTAAATTAAAATATACTCAAAAAGGATTTAAATAACAATTTTTAGCTTAAAGGGATAGTTATTTATATATTTTCTCATATTTTATAGTATTTTGAATTTCAAAAAATTAATATATTTATGGAAAATTTAACTCTTATAATTCCAGCAAAAAATGAAAAGGAGTCTCTTCCGACTGTTCTCGATGAGTTAAAAAGATTTAATTTGAAAATTATCATAATTTTGGAAAAAACTGATTTAGATACTATTTCCTCACTAAAAAATTATGATTGTGAAATATTATTTCAAAAAAATAAAGGTTATGGTGATGCTCTTATTCAAGGTATCAGTAGTGTAAAAACAAAATTTTTTTGTATTTTTAATGCTGATGGATCTTTTAATCCAAATGAATTAATTCAAATGTATAATCAAATTATCTCAAACAAATTAGATTTAGTTTTTGCCAGTAGATATGAGAAAAATTGTAGTAGTGATGATGATACGATTATTACTTTTATAGGAAATTTTTTATTTACCCAGATAGGTAAAATTTTTTTTAAGCTTAAAATAACAGATATCCTATATACTTTTGTGATGGGAGATACTTCTAAAGCGAAACAGCTTGATATTCAAAGTAAAAATTTTGTTTTTTGTGTGGAGCTTCCAATTAAGGCAACAAGAAATAATTTTAATATATCTACATCAAAATCAAATGAACGATCAAGAATAGCAGGGAAAAAAAAAGTAAATGCTTTTTATGATGGATTTTTAATACTCAAAGGTTTAATTAAACTTTACTTTTCAAAATAAAATCTGTTTTCTTCTTTAAAACAAAATAGGTTAGTGTGTAAATTGAAAGACAAGTTAAAAGTAAAGTTAACTGATAATAAGTTGATGTTATTTCCAAAGATGCTAAATAAATTATGAAAAAATTAAACAAATTAATGATTAAGCTAGATAAATTATTCGATGTTAAATCTTTCAAATTAAACTTTTCTTTCATCACAATAAATAGATAGTGATGCAAATGAAAATTGTCTGGTTTTAATGGATTTTTATTTACTATAGATTTTCTTATTATAGAAAATAAGTTTTCAAAACATGGGTACCATAAGAGTATAATTATGAAATATGGTGAAATATTTTTATTTACATTGTAAATTTCAATTAAAAAATATCCAATAAAAAAGCTGATTGAATAGGATCCATTATCACCTAAAAATAATTGATTTGAAAAGTTTAAAAGAATTAAAAAAATTAAAAAACTTATAAAAATAATAATTGTTTCATTATTTATATTTAAAGTTTCAAATAAATTTAATTTGATTAATGATAATAATATTATTAGAAAATATCCTATTAACAGACCATTTAAACCATCTATAAAATTTGATCCATTAATTAGTATCATTAAACAAAAAATTGTGAAAAAATAACTAACAAGTGTTCCTTGAAATGTATTGTCAATAAAATCGATTCTCGTAGGCATAACTTCTAAATGAATAGAAAAAACAAAAAACGTGATAATTATTAATTGTAGAAAAAATCTGTATTTTGCTTGAGCTAAAATATCCAAATCTGATAAAAGCCCTAGAGTTAATAATAAGAAAAAAGGAAAAAATATAACTGGAAAGATAAAATAGAATAAATAAGTTATTATTACAAAACTATAAATCCCCCCAGTTAATGGAATTGATTTATTTAAAAATTTTTGATGGTTTGAACCACTATAACTTTTTAAAAAATTAAACTTTTTAAATATAATATTTAAGATAATTATTATTAGAAAATAAAATAACAGATAAAATTTCATTTATAAGAATGATTTTTTTAAATAATTTAAAGACAATATTAAAGTATAATATAGAGATTTGGTAAAACTAAATTTCATATAATGATTATAAACTGAGTAACTATCTTTAAGTTTTTGGATTGTAGATGAAGAGAGGGAATTTTTTGTTTGTGTCCACTTAACTAAATTTCTATCAAAAGCATAAATATTGATACCTCTACCTAATATTTTAAGCCATAAAACAAAATCTTCCTTAGTTTTAATTTTAGCAAATTTTAAATTTTTCGAAAAAATATCTTTTTTAATTACAACTGTTGAAAGTCCAATATCACATGATCGAAGTAATTTTTTTTGAGATTTGTAAGTTTTTGCTTTTCTTGACCCTATTAGATTCGCATTCATATCAATAATATCATAAGAAGTATGAGTTATTGAATAATTTTTTTTAATCATAAATTTAATTTGATCATTTAATTTATTTTTTCTCCATAAATCATCTGCATCTAAAAAACATATATAATAACCTTTTGCTTTTTTAATTCCTATATTTCTAGACAAGCCCGCTCCTATATTTTTTTTATTAATATAAACTTTTATTCTTTTATCTAATTTTTTTAAATTTTTGATTAAATTTAAATCAGTTTTATCTTCGTCATCGTAAATAATGATTATTTCAAAATTTTTGTATGATTGTTTTAAAATTGAGATTAAAGTTCTTTTGATAAATTTTTTTTTTTTATAATAAGGTATGATGATGCTTGCTTTGTTCATTATTTATATTATTTAACTAATTAAAACATTTTTTCTATGAAAAAGAATATTATTATATTTATGCCCTCTATTGAAGGTGGTGGTGTTGAAAAAAATTTGATTTTAGTAAGTAATTACTTATCTACTAAAATAAAAAATGTCATTTTAATCACTATATCAAAAAGATTTAAACAAAAATTCAACAAGACAATAAAAATTAAAACATTAAAAAGCGATATCTGGGATAAACAATCAAGAAGATTTAAATATTTTTTAGCAATTTTATTACTTATCAAAGAATTAATTAAAAAAGAAAAAAAATTAGTTTTTGCGTTCCAAGCTAATATTTACTGTATTATTTTATGTAAAATTTTTGGTGTTAAAATTATTGTGAGATCTAATTCAGCTCCTGTAGGGTGGTCCCAAAATTTAATCAAAAAAAAAATATTTAAATTTTTTTTAAAGAAGGCTGACTTAGTAATGGTAAATAGTCTTGATTTTCAAAATGACCTTCAGAAAGAATTCAATGTAGATGCTAAATGCATCTATAATCCATTAAATAAAAAAGAAATTTTAATTAAATCAAAAAGAAAATCACGAAAATTTTTTAAGACAAAAAAATTAAAAATTTTGAATGTTGGAAGATTTACCGAACAAAAGGATCAACTAACTCTATTAAAATCTTTAAAACTAATTAAAAACACAATTAAATTTGAAGCTATAATTGTCGGTAGAGGGATTTTAAAAAACCAATTATTAAATTATATAAATAAAAATAATTTAAATGATTGTATTAAATTAGTAGATTTTTTAGAAAATCCATTTCCAATTATTAAACAGTCAGAATTATTTATTCTGACATCAAGATACGAGGGTTTGCCTAATGTGCTATTAGAATCCTTAGCACTCAACAAATTTATCATTTCAAGTAATTGTCGAACTGGTCCAAAAGAGATTCTATCAAATGGCAAAGGAGGAATTTTATTTAAAGTTGGTGATTACAAAAGTCTGGCCAAAAATATAATTTTCTACAATAAAAATAGAAATTCTTGTAAAAAAAAATTAAATTTTGCAAAAAAAAATTTAGATAGATTTGATTATAAAGAAAATCTCAATAAATATTTAGAAATGGTGAAGGAATATATGTAGTTAGTTTTGCAAAATTTTTTCAAAAATTAAATAATGTCTAAACTTGGTATATTTTTTTGCATTTTTTTTTAACATGATAATTCTTTCTTTTTTCTTATCTAGTTTATGATATCTTGTTAACGCATCCGTTAAGGCGTTATTTTTATTATTTTCAAATAATATTCCATTTTTTTCATCATCTAAAAATTCTTTTGGGCCGTTTGGGCAATTACTTGAAATTACAAATAAATTTGAAATTGCAGCCTCAACTATTACAAAACCAACTTCCTCCCATAACGAACTCAAAACAAAAACCTCTGCTCTATTAAAAAAACTATAAACATTTTTTACGTATCCAAATAAAAAAATCTTGCTATTTAAATTTCTCCTCTTAATCAACAATTCTAAATTATTTCTCTCCTCTCCTTCACCTAAAATCAATAAACTATATTCTTTATTTTTTTTCAAAAATTTTTCAAATTCTAAAATCAAATATGAAAAATTTTTTTGTTTGGTAAGTCTACCAGCTGCTACAATATATTTCTCATTTTTTGGTAATATCTTATCTGAAATTTCATTTTGTTTAAATTTTAAATACGTTTTAATATCTAATATCGCATCAGGTAAAAAAAATAATTTTCTATGATCAAACAGTTTTAGACTAATTAATCTTTTTTTTAATTCCTCAGAAGGACAAGTCACACTAAAGATTTTTTTACTAGTTAATGCCCACAAATTTCTTCTAAAAAAATTCAATTTTGGTAAACCTGAAATTCTTAATATAAATTTTGTATCTAATTTGTTAAAGACCATGATTATCAAAGGAAGTGATGTTATTAAGTGTGCAACCAAAAAGTTTGGTTTTGATTTTTTTAATAAAGTTAAAAGTTGAAAAAAAGATATAAAAAAAATTATTAAATATGAAAATCTACTTTGAATAAACCCAGTTTTAGGTAAGTATTTGAAATATTTAAACTTAAAATTTATTAATTTTATATTGCTACTTTTAATAACATCCTCATATTCATCCCATTCTCCACAAGCATTAATAAGAGAAACATCGTATTTATTACCCCCATATTGAATTAATGAAATTGCAGAGTTAAGTGTAGATTTTACAGTTCCTACAGGATTTAAACAGGGTGACCAATAAAAAATTTTCTTATTCATGGAATTAAAAAATATATATTGTCATTTTACAATCTTTTCAAAAATTGTTTATTGTTCTCTACCCAGCTAATTATTTTTTTTAAGCCTTGATCTATGGTTGTGTAATTTTTAATATTTGTGATTTTTTTAAGTTTACTATTATCACCATGAGTTTTATAAACATCTGCAATTTGCTTTGATCTTTTTTGTATTTTTGGACTTCCAAATGCTTTGTTAAGTTTTCTCAAAACATATTTAAGACTTACAGTTTTACCATTGCATACATTGATAATTTGATTTTTTAACAAAAGTTTTTTTTTAGTTAATTGAATGATGTTTTTAACTACATCATCTACATATGTAAAATCTCGATAATGATCACCATAATTATTCAAATAAAATTTTTTTCTTTTTATCGCAGCTAAAATGTATTTGATAATCAGCATATCTGGTCGCCCCCATTCTCCATATATTGTAAAAAGTCTTAATCCAACAAAACTTAAACCATAATATCTTGAGTAGATTTCAGCAATTTCCTCATTATTTTTTTTACTAAGCGAATAAATATTTTTTGGATCAATGTCTAAATTTTCTTTAAGAGGAAAAGTTTTTTTTTCTCCATAAACTGAACTAGAAGATGCATAAAATATTTTTTTTATTTTATTAATTCTACATAATTCAGCAATATTAAAAAAACCTACTATATTAGAATCAATATATTCTTTTGGATTGTCTATCGAATATCTTACACCTGCTTGTGCCGCAAGGTTAATCACATAATGAAACTTATTCTTTTTAAAAACTTTACTTAATGACTTATAGTTTGAGATATCATTTTTAATAAATCTAAAATTTTTTTTTTTTTTTAGTATATTTAACCTCTTCTTTTTTAATAAAACTGAATAGTAATTATTAATATTATCAACTCCTACAACTTTAATTTTTTTTGAATTTAATAAAATGTTATTAACTAAATGAAATCCCAAAAATCCAGCGCATCCTGTTACTAATATTTTCATTTAATAATTTTTTTGAAGTGCTTGAAGAATTTATATATAGCAATTATTGCTATTACAAAGATATTTTGTCCATTATCATATCTAATTAATAAGTCCTCCTTAAACAACTTGCGGTAATGAATTTGACTTGAAAAACCTCCTCTTCCAAAAATCCCAACCAATTCATCTTTTTTAGTTGCTACTCCACACATCTTTTTTTTTACAATCATCCTATAGAAATAATCATAATCAGCATGATATTTATATTTAATGTTGTACAAGCCTATTTTTTTTGCAGATTGTGTTTTAATGAAAAAACCAGTCGAATGGCTAGAATAAAATCCCCAGCTAAATTTTATTTTATGAGGTCTATAACCATGCAAAACTCCCCAATGCTTTTTTACAGATCCAAAAATAAAATCTACTTTATTTCTAGATATGTATTGACTAATAATTTTTAACGCATCTTTTGTGTACAAATCATCAGAGTTTATTATTCCTATATACTTACCCTTAGCTAATTGCATCCCCTTATTAAAAGCATCATATAAACCAAAGTCTTTTTCACTTATCCAATAATTAATAAATTTTGAATATTTTTTTATGATTTTTACTGAATTGTCTGTAGACCCTCCATCGATTATAATATACTCAAAATCTTTTTCTTTTTGATTTAAAACACTCTTAATTGTTTTTTCTAAGTGTTGTTCTCCATTTAATACAACTGTTATTATTGAAAATAATGGTGTGCCTTTTCTGAAAACTTTTTTTCTAATTTTACAACTTTCAAATCTTTTATAATAAATTCTCTTAGGTAAATAGCTGTATGATTTAAATTTTTGTATTTTAAAGCGATGATCATTCATTGTAACTTAATTAGAACATAATTACATATATTATAAATTTGATTATATAAATAAATTAATTGAAAATCGACTTTTATAAATATTAATGTATATAGAAACAATTTTGTAAAAATGAAAATTTTGCATGTAAATTTTTCAGATAATAAAGGTGGTGCATCTATAGCTGTGATGAGATTGCACAAATTTTTATTAAAAAACAATATAGACTCAAATTTACTTGTCAGTGAGAGAGATCTAAATGAAGAAAAAGTAGTTAGTATAGATAAAACATCACACAAGATTTTAAATATCATAAAAACAAGTATTAGTCGTAATATTAAATTTTTTTTTAAACCCTCAAATAAAAATACACACTCATTAAATTTAATTCCCTCAAAATTATTCAAGATTATAAATGAATTTGATGCTGATGTGGTAAATCTACATTGGTTGGGAAATGAAACATTATCTATTAATCAAATTTCTAAGATTAAATCAAAAGTGATTTGGACAATGCACGATATGTGGCCTTTCTGTGGGACTGAGCATTATACAGATGATATAAGATATAAGTTAGGATATTTACAAGAGAATAGACCAAAAAATGAAAAAGGTTTAGATCTAAATAGATATATTTGGAAAAAAAAACTTAATAAGTTTAAAAATGTTAATAAAATTATTGTTACATCAAAATGGATGTTAAAATGTTTAAATGAAAGTTTAATTTTTAAAAACCATCCAATTAAGGAAATACCTTTAATTTTAGATCAAAAATTTTGGTCACCAATTACTGATGATTCTACTTCAAAAAAAATATTAGGTCTTCCAGAAGATAAAAAAATTATTACTTTTGGTTCAGATAACTATTTGAGTAACGATCGTAAGGGGTTCAACTTTTTCGTTGAAACTATAAAGCACTTCAAAGATAACAAAGATATAGAATTCGTAGTATTTGGGGAAAATAATTTAAACAAACTTAATGAATATAAAAAAAAATTTAATATAGAAAAAAATTTAATCAATCTTGGTAAAATTAATGATCAAATGAATATGAAACTGTTATATGCAGCCTCTGATTTAATAGTTTCTCCAAGTATACAAGAGGCTTTTGGCCTGATAATAAGTGAGGCACAACATATGGGAGTACCTTGTGTAATTTTTAAAAATACTGGCTCAGAATCAATAGTTGAACATAAAAAGACAGGCTATATTGCAAAATTTAAATCTGTTGAAGATTTAGTGAATGGTGTTTCTTGGTGTTTAGAAAATCTAAATAAAAAAGAAAAAATTATAAATAATTTAATTAACGAAAAATTTGATACTAAAAAGATCATCAATGATTATTTAGAATTTCTAAAAACTTAAATGATTAGTTATTTTAAAAAAAAAATTATAAAGTTAATAAGACGTATGATGGTAGATACTCCTCTTCCAGTTTTTAGAAAACATCCAAAATTAAAAGGGTTTAAAAAAGAAAACTCAAATCAAATCAAATCATTCGGTGAAAAAAATCCAGATAAAACTTTTTATATAATTCGAATTAATTATGGAGGAGGATTATTTTCAATAGTTTTATATGTGCTCAGTGAAATAAAGTATGCAAAATCTATCAATGCAATTCCAATTGTTGATATGGAATATTTCATATCAAAATATAATGAAGGGAAAAAAATAAAAAAAACTTTTAATTCATGGGAATATTATTTTCATAATATTTCCAATTATACTCTTGAAGAGGTTTATGAAAGTAAAAAAGTCATTATAAACTCAGGGATTCCTGATGAAAAAATGCCAAGAGATTGGAAATCGGAACCAGAAATTTTCAATAATTATTTTAAAAAATATATAAAGATAAGAGGAGAATTTTATAAAATCAGTGAAAAATTTTATAATAAAAATTTTGAAAATAAAAAAGTTTTAGCTGTTCATTTTAGAGGAAAAGGAATGTATAACACCCCTGGACATCCATTCACTCCTACCCCTTCTCAAATTTTTTCAAAAGTTGACCAATACCTCGAGAAAAATTTTGAAAAAATTTTTTTAGTTACAGCGCAAAAAAATTACCTAGAAATGTTTAAAAAAAGATATGGTGATAAAGTTATTTACCTAAATAGCTTTAGAACAAATACAACTAAAGCCTTTCACTATAAAAACGCTAGGCTTAATCATAGATATAAAATGGGTCGGGACATTTTGATAGAAATGCTTGTTTTATCCAAACTATCAACCTTAATATGCTCAAGATCTAATGTGTCTCAATTAGCATCTTTGATTTCGAAAAATGATAAATTTGAAGTTTACGAAATTTGGAATGGTTTTAATACAAATAAAATTTTTTTAGGTCTTTTTTTATGGGACTTGAAAAGAATTTTACCAGAATTTTTAGGTGGATTTAAAAAAAAAATTTAAAATGTTATTAATTTAATATTTAAAAATGATTGAAAATAATTTTGAAGTAGTTGTTTTTGGTGCATCTAGTTTGCTTGGTAAATCGATAATTAGGACCAATCCTAAAAATTTTATTTATATTTCAAGAAAAAAAATTGATAAAAAAAATATTAAATGGACAAAACTATCTATAAATCCAAAAAAAAAGATTACAAAAAATAAAATTCGGACAGGTATTTTTCTGATAAGTCCAAGATATACTAAAAAAAATTTTAATAAAAGAGTTTATGAAAAAGAATATTATTTTCTAAAAAAAATATTCAAACTTTATAACTTTAGTAAGTTTGTTTATGTATCTTCGCCTACAATTTACCAAAAAAAACATCCAATAGGTACAATTAAAAAAAAATGTGAAAAATTTCTCATCAAAAATTCTAAAAAATTAGATAACTTACAAATTTGGAGACCTTATAATTTGGTTGGTACCGATCACTCAAATTTAAGTGATCATTTTCACAATTTGTTATTCAAAAAAATTTTTCTTCAAAAGAAAATTAATCATAAATTTTTAGGGTGTAAAAATGATGAAAGAGGCTATGCTGATGTAGATAATTTTATTAAAACACTTTTAGTCAAATCCTACAAAAATATAAGTTTTATCAAAAATTACGGAAATAAAAAAAGCATAAAGGTTAGCAAGATCGTAGAAATTTTTAACAAAGAATTATTTAAAATCTCAGGCAAAAGTTTAAATGTTAAATTTTTAAAAGCACAGCCAAATAAAAATATAATTAACAGAAAAAGCAAAAATAGTATTTTTTTGAATACTAATAATGAAATTATATTTAAAAAATATTTAAAAAAAATGTTTAAATTACATAAGATAATTAAAATTAAATAAGATTAGATTTGGCTTGATTTAAATACAAAAGTATCCATAAGTGTTAAGTAAATCTTTTATCGAAATGAAATTGTAATGAAAAAAAACTCATCTGTATGTATTATTGGACTTGGTTTTGTGGGTCTTACCCTAGCTGCTATCATGGCTAAAAAAGGTTTTAAAATTTATGGAGTAGAGAAAAAAAAATTTATTTTAAAAAATTTAAAATCAAAAAAAAGTCATTTTTATGAGCCAGGTCTAGATGAAGATATTAGATATATCATTAAAAAAAAAAAATTTACTTTTCACTCTTCAATACCAAATAATAATGACATAAATACTTACATAATTAGTGTTGGTACTCCACTCAATAAATCAAAAAAAATTATTACAAAACACATAATTGCAACGACTAAAAAAATTTCAAAACAATTAAAAGATGGTGATTGTATAATATTAAGATCAACCGTAAAAATTGGAACTACTCGAAATATTGTTGGAAAAATATTATATAAAACGAAAAAAAAATTTAAACTTGCTTTTTGTCCAGAAAGAGCTGTGGAGGGTGCTGCACTAAAAGAGCTAAATTATTTGCCACAAATAATTGGAGGAATTGATAAAGATTCTATAAATTATGCTAGAGGTATATTTCAGAAAATTACAAAAAAAATAGTTGCAGTCAGTAGTCTTGAGACTGCTGAAATGATAAAGTTAATTGATAACTCCTCAAGAGATGTTTTTTTTGCTTACGCAAATGAAATAGCTAGAACATCTGAGTCCTTAGGCTTAAATGCAAATGAGATTATAAATTGTGGCAAACTGCATTATGATCGAACCTTTCTTGCATCTCCAGGATTAGTTGGGGGACCATGTCTACATAAAGACCCTTATATTTTTTCTGAAAGTCTTAAAAACTCTAAAACAAAAGCAGAAATAACATTAATGGCAAGAAAAATTAATGAGCGACAACCTTATGAAATTGTCAATTCTATTTACAATAAAATTAGGAAAATTAAAAATTTTTCTAAAAATCCAAAAATTATTATTCTTGGACTAGCATTTAAAGGTAAGCCTATTACCGATGACCTAAGGGGTTCTATGTCATTAGAGGTCTTCAAGGCTCTAAAAAAAAAATTTACTAATTCTAAATTCTATGGTTTTGACCCAATTGTTTCTAAAGGCGAAATAAAAAAATTAGGATTAAACCCATGTCTTTCTTTAAGTAATTCATTTAAAAAGAAGGACTTAATAATTATTGCAAATAATCACCCTATATTTTCTAAAATGAATATAGAAAAGCTTGTAAAAACTTCTAATAAACCAAGTATAGTATATGATTTTTGGAACCATTTTAACGCTGAGTCAATAAATTTTCCAAATTCAATTTCATACAATGGATTAGGTGGTAATTTAAAAAAACATAAATGAAAAAAAAAACATACCTAATAACTGGTGGAACAGGATTCATTGGATCGGCAATTATTAAACAACTAATAAATCAAAATGTTAATATTATTTGTTTTGACTCAAATCTTAGAGGTAGTGTAAATAAACTAGGTAAAGCAAAAAAAAATGTAAAGCTCATAATTGGAGATATAAGAGATTTAAAAAAATTAATCAAAATTTCGAATAAGGTAGATTGTATAATTCATTTAGCATTTTTAAATGGAACTGAGTATTTTTATTCAAAACCAGAATTGGTGCTTGATATTGGTTTAAAAGGAATGATTAATGTAATAGAGGCTTGTAAAGTTAACAATATTAAAGAACTTATTTTAGCTTCTAGTTCTGAAGTTTATCAAATTCCTAAAAAAATTCCTACAAACGAAAATGTAACTTTAAAAATACCTGATGTATTTAACCCCAGATATTCTTATGCTGCAGGAAAAATAATATCTGAAGTGCTAGCAATAAATAATTCCAATTTATTTAAAAGATTAATTATATTTAGACCACATAACGTTTATGGACCAAATATGGGTTTTGAGCACGTGATACCTCAAATTATAACAAGAATGAATAATATAAAAAAAAAGAATAAAAAAATAGATTTTAAGATTCAGGGCAATGGAAATGAAACTAGAGCTTTTAATCACATAAATGATTTTGTGGATGGATTTTTAAAAATTTTAAAAAAAGGTAAACACTTAAATATCTATAATATTGGAACTCAAGAGGAAATTAAAATTAGAGATCTAGTAAATCTAATAGCAAAAAATTTAAATTTAAAGATTAAAATAAAAAAGTCCCCTGTTTCCTGGGGCTCAACTAATAGAAGATGTCCTAATATTTCTAAACTAAGGAAATTGGGCTATAAACCAAAATTAAATATTAAAAAGGGTATCAAAGATGTTTTAAAATGGTACACAAATCCAACTAATCTCAGAAAAGATTAAAATGGGTAATAATTTTTCCTCTAAAAAAAATACTAATTGCAGAATTTGTAATAATGATATTTTAAAAACATATTTAGATTTGGGTGATCAACCACCATCAAATAGTTTTATTAAGGACAATGAATTAGATAATGAAGAAAATTTTTCTTTAAAAATACAACTGTGTGAAAAGTGTGGATTATCACAGTTAGACACTATTGTTTCACCAAGTGATATTTTTGACGATTATATGTATTTGTCTTCCACATCAAAAGCACTTGTAAATCATTATTCTCAAATGACTAAAAAAATTGTTGACCTTTTCAAGCCTCAAGATAATGACTTAATTGTAGATATTGGGTCCAATGATGGAATTACTTTAGATACCTATAATAAAAATAAATTTAATCTTTTAGGTGTTGAACCATCTTCTGCTGCAAAGATATCTTCTGATAAAGGTATTAATACAGAAAATAGTTTCTTTACTTATGACTTCTCAGAAAAATTAATCAAAAAGTATGGTTATGCAAAAATAATTACAACTACTAATGTATTTGCTCATATTGAAGATATAAGAAATTTTACTAAAGGAGTTAAAAACTTTTTAGATAAACAAGGAGTATTTGTTATAGAATTTCCTTATCTAAAAAATATGCTTGAAGATAAACTTTTCGACATAATATATCATGAGCATCTCTCATACTTATCAATATTACCCCTTCAAAAATTATTTTCTGATTTTGAATTAAAAATTTTTAATATCGAAAAAGTTGAAATAGGAGCTTCTGGACCAGGACTTAGAATTTTTGTCTCACATATAAATTCTAATTTTCAAATTGAAAATATAGTTAACAATTTAGTTGAATATGAGGAAAATAATAAGTTTAAATCTTTAGAAACATATCAAAATTTTGCAAGAGAGGTATTTCTGATTAAAGATGAAATTGAAAAATTAATTTTAGATTTATCAGAAAAAAAGAAAAAAATTGGAGCATTTGGAGCTCCAGCAAAAGGTAATACAATGTTAAACTTCCTTAAAAAAAGTAATTCAAAAATAATAGCTGTAGCAGATAACACCCCAACTAAAATTGGAAAACTTACACCTGGAACTCATATACCAATAGTGCCTGATGAAGATTTTAATAAAATGGGAATAGATTATGCTCTCTTACTTTCTTGGAATTATGTTGACTTCTTTGTTAAAAATACTGAGTATATTAAAAACAATGGAAAATTCATCGTACCACTACCAAAATTAAAAATATTACCCTAATGAAGAAAATGAAACTTAAAATTGCTCACCAAGATAAAAGGGGTAAAATAATTGATATTTTAGAAAATGAAAAGATTAATGCAATTACTCTTATAACAATAAATAAAGGGGCAGTTAGAGGAAATCATTACCATAAAAAAACTTATCAATGGAATTATATAGTGTCTGGCAAAATGCAACTGATTACCCTAAAAGGTAAAAAAATTAAAAAGATTACCCTCAAACCAGGAGATATAGCTGTAACAAAACCAGGCGAAGCTCATGCATTAGTTGGAAAAACTTTTTGTAAATGTTTAGTTTTCACTAAAGGACCAAGAGGTGGCAAAGAGTACGAAACTGATACTTTTAGATTAAAAAAATTATTAGCTTAACTTTTTGCCTTTGGGAGGCATCCCATTTATCGTCTTTGAGACATAATGTATTTTAATTTTTTTTTTAAATATAGAAAATTCTTTTTTTACTCTAATAATTTCGGACATATCATTATAAATGTATCCTTCTCCTAATTTTGTCCTTTTTTTTGACACTTCCATAATTTTATTCAAATTTGTATTTATAAAAATTATCTTGCCATAAGGATCTAAATATTTATTTACATTATTAATAAATAAATTTTTTTTATTAGATAAAGAATATACTATATAAATTCTTTGTAATATTCCTTCATCTACAACACAGTAAATATTTTGATTCCTTTTTAAAATTTCAATTGTAATCATATTTTCTAAAATCCATCGATTTAATTTTTGTTTAAGAAATTTTTTCTGATTTAGCATTTTTATTTCTTTTTTAATTATATCATATAATTTATTAGAATTAATTTGGTATCTCTTTTTTTGATTATTTAGTATTCTTTCATAATGATCATCTAAATTAAGTAAATCTAATATTCTTAAAAAAATCCCTCTTTTTTTTTTTTTAAAGGTTATTAATCCATTATTTTGCTTAATTGTCCCTTGACTTCTCATATGTGGCTTCAAGAAATTTACTATATTAGAATTAATTAATAATAATAAAATTGTTTTAATTTTGCTTAAATCTAATTGGTTGTTAGAAAAATAAAAATTCTTTAGAATGATGTATTTATATTGTTGGTTATTATTTTTTGATTTTTTTTCTAGTTCTCTCTTAAAAAAACTTTTTCCTGCACCTGATAGACCAAAAAGTTCTATGTAATTCATTTTAAATTTGAATATTTTATAATCTTTAAATTTTCCTCTAAAATTTCTCAATAATCTTTTTTAAACTTTTGATAATATAAAATTGATTTACTCCAATCCATATTGGCAACCTTATAATTCTTTCGCTAATTTCTTCACTTATATTTAATTTATTTTTTCTTCTAAATTTTTTCCCCATAGTAGTTGTATGTAAGGGTATATAGTGAAATGGAGCTGAAATTCCTATCTTTCCCAATTTTTTTATAATTGAGTCTCTTATTTTTTTATTTTTTAAAATCAGATAATAAATATGAAAATTCTGATCTTTTGAATCAATTTTACCTATTTGATCTAAAACTATATCTTTTCTTAAATTTTTAAGATGTTTTTTATAACTAAGCCATATTACCTTTCGTGAATTTATAATTTTTTTATAATTTTGAAATTGGCTATACAAAAGAGCGCAGGTAATTTCGCTAGGGATGTGGGATGATCCTAGGCCAACCCAACTATAGTATTTTCTCAAATTTTTATTAAAATATTCTCTGTCTGTCCCCTTATTAGTTATTATACTTACTCTTTTCTCAAATTTTTTATTATTTATTAAAATAGCACCTCCCTCACATGAAGAAAAATTTTTTGTTTCATGAAAGCTCATGCATCCTAAATCTCCTATAGTTCCACAATATTGATTTTTATATTTTGAGAAAATTGCCTGTGCAGCATCTTCAATCAAATAAAGATTATGTTTTTTTGCAATTTTTTTTATAATATCCATTTCACAAGGCACACCTGCATAGTGAACCACTACTATAGCTTTAGTTTTTTTTGTGATTGCTTTCTCGATAAGTTTTTCATCTATATTCAAATTTTCTCTTTTAATATCAACATAAACTGGCACTCCTCCTCTTAATACAAATGCATTTGCAGTCGACACAAAAGTATAACTTGGCATTATAATTTCATCTCCAGTCTTTACATCTATTAATTGTGCTGAAATTTCTAAAGCAGTTGTACAACTATTCGTAATAACAGCTTTTCTAGCTTTTAAATTTTTTTCTAAAAAATACGAGCACTTTTTAAAATATCGTTTCCCCCCAGATGTTTCTCTTATTTTTGACTTAAAAATTGAAATTAAATTTTTTTTAAAATCATTAAAAAAAAATGGATTGTTGAAAACAATATTTTTCATATTAATTTAAATGTATCTTAAGTTTTTTTTTATAAAATAAATTTTTGTTTTTTTTTATATATAACATAGAATATTTGTTGAAATCATAGTCTTGAAAGAGTAAATCTTTTCTATTTAATAAAGTAAATCCCCATTTGTCATAATAATTAATGTGTTTTTTTTCACAAATAAGAATTATCGGAATTCCTTTTTTGTTTGATATGACTTTACACTTATCAATAATTTTTCGCGATAAATTTAAACCCCTGTATTTTTTTTTTACTATCAGAGTATCAAAGTAGAAAAATTTAATTTTCTTTTTTTTAATTTTATCTAAATATCTAATCCTCATTAAGTTATAACCTATCAATTCTCTATCTCTAAAAATTAATAAATGAATATCAAAATCTTTTACATATTTATCAAACCATTCAAGATGACTTTTTAAAGAATATTTCCAAAATGTTTTTTTTAACTTACATATTTCAGTTTTTAAATATTTGTTAATATTTTTTTTTTTCTTTAGTAATAGTTTCATTTTGAAATTTGTAAAATTTTCTGAACTTGTTTTTTTATATCAAAATATTTCATTGCTGTATTTCTAGAATTATTTTTAATTATTTTTAACTTAGTTTTATTCAATGTACTGAGTTTTATTAACTCATTTGCTAAAAGTTTTGACGAAATTTTTTTCAAAATAAATCCGTTATAACCACTTTTTATAATGTCTTTTGCTATACCGATTTTAAATGATAAAACTGGAATACCACAAGCCAAAGACTCATTAACCATAAATGGACCTAGATCTTGAATACTCTGATTCAAAAAAAAATCACTTTCTTGATAAAATTTTACTAATTGTTTTTCATTTTTGATATAAGGTGTAAATCTAAAATTAAATTTTTTTTTTTTTAAAAAATTTGTTATATTGCTATCACCTACTATGTTAAAAAAAATTTTTTTATTTAAATTTTTTTTTCTTACACTTAAATAATTTAATGCGTCAATTAATAGATGATTACCTTTTCTAGGATTTAAACTAGATCGCATTGAAATAATAATCTTATCATCAGTTTTTTTCATTTTTTTTGGTTTATAGGTTCTCAAATTTAATCCAAGAAAAAGTTTATGATTAATATGTAATTTTTTATTAAATATCGATGACTTAGAGACATCATTATAAGTCACACTATTAGGGGATATAAAATTTATTTTTTTTTCATAAAAATATTTTTTTTTTTCATTTAAAATTTTTTGAGGCAAATTTTTAAGAATTACTCCTGTAGCTGGGCATATTTGGCAATTATTTTTATAACCATTACATTTAAAATTATAATGGCAACCACCAGTAATAAGTTCCATATCCATTAGGTAAAATATAACTTTAATATTTTTTGAACTTAAAAATGAAATAATTTTTGGATGAATAAAATTTGAATTATTATAGATAATTAATGCATTAGGTTTTTCTCTAATAATATCAGAAATTTGAGAATAATTTTTGATAACATAATTACCGTAATTGTAAAACGAGTATTTATTATTTTCTTTGAGAAGAAAATAATAAAATTTTTTCCAAAATTTAGATATTCCATTTGATGTAAACTTAACAATATTTTTATCTTGGCTATTTTTTGTGAGTACATACATTTTTGATTTTATTTTTTTTTGTTCATTCATAAATTTCGAAATTCTATAAGCATAATATGCTGAGCCACCAGTAATATCACTTTCTGAGAGATGAATTATTTTTAAATTTTTCATTATTTAACTATTAATTAATTGATAAAAATTTTTGTAATTTTGTGACACTTGTTCTTCCTTCTTAAAGTCTACTAAAAATTTGTTTAAAAAATTTTCATTATTTTTAATTAAATAATCTTTTGGTTTTTTTAAAAGTAAATTGATTAATTCATATTCACTTTTAACAACTTTTATAAAATCATATTCATTTATTAAAGATTTATTAATTTCTTTATTTATATATTCTGGAAGAATTATAAATTTATTTTTAATAATACATTCAGCTAATACTGATGATGGTCTAGAACTGATTATAATATCAGCCCAATCTATTAATTCAGTTGTTGAAAATTTATCTAAGCTAGAACCAGAGCATTTAAAAGGCCTGATATCTCTTGGTTTATTTCTGATTTCAATCTCAAAAGATTCTAGAGTTTGAATTTTTTTTACTAATCTTTTTACTTCTTCACCTTCTGCACCATCCTCTTTTGTAAAAATTCCTATTTTAATTTTACTTTCATTTTTTTTGATATTTTTAGTAAATATTAATTGATTCAATTTTTTTAACCAAGGCAATGAATACCTTGCTGAACCTAAACATTTAATGCTAAAATTAATTTCTTGTGTGTCTTTTTCTCTAATATGGTTTGCAACAACAAAATAATCACAATGGTTTACAGTTTTGTTATTAATCTGTGGTTTAACAAAATCAAAATCTAAACCAGTGCTTATATGTACCATCGGTATTTTCATTTTTCTACTTGCATAATAAAATATTTTAACGCACGGTCTAGTCGATGACTCATAAGTGATTGATGAAACCTTATTTTTGATTAAAAATTTTTTAATCAGTTTTTCAGAGCTGAATTTGTAATTATGATAAACAAAATTGTAAAAAAATTGAAATTTTTTTTGTACCGCACAAGGCATTAAACTTACTATCTTTGTAAAAATGTAAATTAACTTGTTTCTTTTAGATAATGGAACAAAATTTATATATTTAATTTCCTTACTTAGTAAATACTTTAATAACTTATCATTTTTATAATCTCTAATGGGATTAACATTACAAATAATAACTTTTTTTGGATTAAGTGTGTCAATAATTGGAGCTAACGTATCTACACTTATATATAAATCTAAAAGAAACAAATGCATAAATTTAGTTAAATTATATTTTTTCTAAATCTATAATTTGATCACATTTTTCTATAGTTGATCTTCTGTGTGCAATCATAATAATTATTTTACCTATTTTAATACTATGTAATGTCTCTAAAATTGTCTGTTCTGTTTCAGAATCTACAGAGCTAGTTGCTTCATCTAATAGTAAAACTGATCTATTTTGATAGAGTGCTCTAGCCAAACCTATTCTTTGTCTTTGTCCGCCCGAAATATTTATTCCTCTATCTAAAATTTCTGTATTTTCTTTTTTTGGAAGATTATCCATAAATTCGAAAAGATCTGATTGAATTATAGAGTCTTTAAATCTTATATTATCAAACTCTTTTTCATTCTCTCCAAAACAAACATTTTTTTTAAAAGTATCATTTATCAAAAAATTTTCCTGAGGCACATAACCAACTTTTTTTTGCCAGAGCTTTATATTATCAAAAATATTTTGACCATCTGATAAAATTTTACCACTATCTGGTTTAATTACTCCTGAAACTAAATCGATTAATGTAGATTTTCCTGATCCGGACCGACCTGTAAGAGCATATATTTTGTTTGTCTCAAAATTAAAGGAAAAGTTTTCAAAAATTTTATTTTCAGATTTTGGAAATTTAAAATCAATATTTTTCAAATTTATATAATTAATTCTTTCAAACAAATCTTCACTGAGATTTGGTTCTATAGTTTTTTTTGGAGCTATCAATAGTTCTTGATTTTGTGAAAAAATATTAATGATATTCTCTACTGCAATTTGATTTATTTTCATCTGACTCACTACAAGATTAATATTTGTAAAAATTGGCAACATTCGAAGCGTAATCAAAGATAAGAAAACTAAAAAAGGTAAAATTTCATTTAAATTTCCCTTACTAGAAATAAAAAAATTCAAAAAAATTACTAACGATATAGCAAAAATTAATTCTAAAAGGAGTCTAGGAACTTTTGATAAAACAAAATACCATAGTTCATGTTTTGTCATTTCGTTTAGACTGTCTGAAAACCTCTGACTAAAAAATTTTTTTTTTCCAAATAAAATAATTATTTTAAAACCTTCAAATGTAGCTCTTACTATCTTTACCAACTCACCTTCTAGAAATCTAATTATTCCTCCAGCAACTTTCATCTTTTTTTTTGTAAAAAAAACAAATAAAAAAACTGTTATTAAACTTAAAATCATTAGGAAAAATGTTGCTTTAAAGTTCATTAAAAATAAAGATACGATGAATATAGCTGCAAGAATCATGTCTTTAATAAATCCTGCTGTAATAAAAATAAGTGAGGAAATTTTTCTCGCTTGAACTAAAATTTCATTTTGAATAGTAGATAAATTATAATTTATTAAATCGATATAATTTTGATCTATAAATTTTGCAAATAATAACTTTGAATGATAATTTGATATTTCTCTTTTCATTTTACCTTCAAAAATAAAATAAAAAAGAATAAACAAATTTTTTATTAAAAGAACAATGATGAATAATGTACTTGTATATAAAATGAGTTGAGTTTTCTCAAATTTTATTAGTGTTTCTTTTAAATTCTCACTTGGAATAAAACTAATAAAATTTTGAATATCTATAACAAATAATACAATAGCACCTAAAGATGCTACACCCACAGACTCAAGCAAGGGTATAAATAGAGAAAATATTATAAAAAAAAATAAACTTTTTTTATGTTTTTTAGTTAAATATTTAGGAATTTTTATTAAGGTTTTTATCACTTTTATTTTTGATCAGATTTTGTTTTTCAAGTTATCATTCATTAACATATCAATAAACTTTATGGTAACTTTATGTTATTAAAATTCTAATATATATTAATAATGCAATATGCTAGAAAATAAATGATTTCTATGTCAAATTCAGTTTTGGTTCTTGGCTCAAGGTATGATGTAAAATTGCCAGATATATATTTTAAAAAAATTTATTCTGCAAATGGAGCTGCTGAATTAGTAAATGTTTATAAAAAAAAATTTAAAGAAATTCATCATACATCTGTATTTGGAGTACATGAATTTATAAAAAATAGCTCTGTTAGAGATAAAATAATCAACTCACAACCAGATAGGTTGATTGTTAGAAACGGAGATATAAATTTAAAAGATTATGATTTTAAAAATGAAATTAAAGTATCTCAAATTTCGTCTATTAGTGATCTAAAAATACAAACATCTAATTTAGACTTGTCTATTATTGAATTCATACTTTCTGAACTTAAGTATAGTGAAAAAAAAAAAA
>MDTG01387920.1_pt1 | contig 27334 bp, 24 predicted proteins | sample 811421 | NCBI WGS metagenome assembly MDTG01 (sample SAMN05326645, study PRJNA326480) | marine metagenome | isolation source: seawater | place: Pacific Ocean: South East | collected 2011
CCTCCTCCGCCGTGTCGAAGTAGCCAAGCAATGTTTTCTCGCCGCCCTGGCAGATGCGCACCTGATAGCGGATGTACCGCCTCGACCGGCAGCCGATAGCCTTTCTTCTCGCGCGTGGTCAGATCGGCCTCGGCGGTGCCCGCGGTGCGGCACTCGTCACAGAAGACGGCCAGGTCGGGGTCGGCATCGGCCGCGGCGGCCACCAGCGGATGATCGGCGGCCAGCGCCATATAGGTCGCACCGTGCAGCGTGTCCGGCCGCGTGGTGTAGACCGTCAGCGGTGCGTCGTGGCCGGCCACGGCGAAGTCGATCTCCAGCCCCGTCGAGCGCCCGATCCAGTTGGCCTGCATGGTCTTGACCGCCTCGGGCCAGCCGTCCAGGCCGTCCAGATCATCCAGCAGCTCGTCGGCATAGTCGGTAATGCGCGCGAACCACTGCGGGATTGCGCGCTGCTCGACCAGCGCGCCCGAACGCCAGCCGCGCCCGTCGACCACCTGCTCGTTGGCCAGCACGGTCTGATCCACCGGGTCCCAGTTGACCACCGATTCCTTGCGATAGACCAGGCCTTTCTCGAACAGTTTGGTGAACAGCCATTGTTCCCAGCGGTAGTACGACGGATCACAGGTGGCGATCTCGCGCGACCAGTCATAAGCAAAACCCAGCTGCTTCAACTGCTCGCGCATGGCCGCGATGTTTTCGCGCGTCCACTGGGCCGGTGGCACGCCGTTCTTGATGGCGGCATTCTCAGCGGGCAGGCCGAAGGCATCCCAGCCCATCGGCTGCAGCACGTTACGCCCGCACATGCGGTGATAGCGGCTGATCACATCGCCGATGGTGTAATTGCGCACATGCCCCATATGCAGCTTGCCGCTGGGATACGGGAACATCGACAGACAATAGAACTTCTCGCGATCGTCGTCGGCTTCGACAGCGAACGCATCGGCCGCATCCCAGCGCTGCTGGACATCGGGCTCGATGGCGTCGAAACGATAGCTGGCTTCCATGGGCGCGCGGATCTTTGGCAGGGCTACAGGGGCGAAAGTGTAATGCCTTGGCCCTGCCGTGTCCCGGTGCGTCGTTGTCTTCAGGCGATGCACCGATGCCCGCCAGTCGACGACACGACGACTGGTCTGCTTGTCTGCCCTATCGCCTCAGGCGCACACGAACCTCTCCCGAGCCTTGTTGCTCGAGCGACCGGCCAACCCACAGCGCCACTACACGCGCCCGGCCAGGGCTCGGCGACGATCGGCCACACGATTCTGGCCGCGACGCCGCAGCCCCCCGACAGCCGCACCGAGCAGCCCGAGAAGGACGATCGTGCCCGAGCCGGCCACCACCGGGGTTTCGCCGTAGCGCACGAAGGGAGTCATACCTTCGCGGGGCACCACCCTGCCGGTCAGACGCGTGCGCACATCTTCGTCGGTGCGGGCGAACACGCGCCCCGTGAAACCGATGTTGGCCGAGATCCCGGTATTGGCGGCGCGCACCATCGGCCGGCCCATCTCGGCGGCGCGCATGCGCGCGATCTGCAGGTGTTGCGGCGGGCCATTGCTGCCGGCAAACCAGGCATCGTTGGTCACATTGACCAGGATATTGGCCCGCGGCATTTGCGTGAGGATATTGCGCGAGAAGACATCCTCGAAGCAGATCGAGGCTCCGAGGGCGATATCGCCCTTGTAGAACAACGGCTGCACGCGTTCGCCGACCGCCAGGCCGCCGACCGGGGCGCCCATGCCGCTCAGTAACGAGCCGAGCCATTCCGGCCCCGGCACGTATTCGCCAAACGGCACGAGATGGCGCTTGTGGTATTCACCGCGCCCGGCTCCCAGCGCCAGCAGACTGTTGTAATAGCGCTGACCGTCCGGATCCAGGCGCAGCAGACCGGCCAGCACCAGCTGGTCCCGGGCCGCGGCCTGGCGGCTGATCCGACGCAGCGGCGTGGCCACGCGCTGGGCAAACGCCGGGATGGCGACCTCCGGCCAGACCACCAGATCGGCATCGCTGGTTTCGGTCATGCGCTCATAAGCCGCCATCGTGGGCGCCAGCGTTGCCGGGTCCCATTTCTCGGACTGCGGGGTATTGCCCTGAATGACGGTGGCTTTCATGGCCGGGCCAGCCGGGTGCGTCCAGTGCACGGCCGGCGGCAGACACCACAGCAGAACAGGCGTGACCAGAATCAGCACGAGCGCGACAAGCCGTGCCGGCAAACGCCCGACATAGAGCATGTACACCGTGCCGGCCGCAGCCATGATCAGAAACGACAGGCCGTGCACGCCAATGATCGGCGCCAGCCCGTTGACCGGTATCTCGGTGCCGATATAGCCCAGCGCGAGCCAGTCGAAACCGGTGAATACCCAGCCGCGCAGCCATTCGCCGATCGTCCAGGCCGCCGGCACGGCCAACATGGCCCAGAGCGTCAACGGCAGACGCCGCATCAGGCCGGCCAGCGCCCCGGCCAATGCCGGATACAGCGCCAGATAGGCCGACAGGCCGCCGACCGACAACACGGCCAGCACGGCCGGCACGCCGGCATGGCCATGCATGGCGACATAGATCCAGTACACCCCGGTGGCGAAATGCACGCTCGCAAACACAAAGCCGCGCCAGGCACACCGCCCCGGACCGTGCCCGCGCCAGAGCGCGATGAGCCCCAGGACAGCCAGCAACGTCAGCGGGTACAGGTTGTAGGGCGCGAACCCCAGCGTGGCCGCACCGCCGAGTGCTGCAGGCACGATCCAGTCGAGTAGGGCCTTGCGCCATGCACTCATGAACAGGCTCTTTGTCGCATCATTCCGGGCCTTCCGGCAGAACGGTCATCTGAAACAGATGGATACGGCGCGAATCGGCGCGCTGCACGTTGAACTGGAACCGATCGATAATCGTCGTCTCTCCGCGCCCGGGCATATGCCCGAACTCGTGCATCACCAGGCCGCCCACGGTATCGAACTCATCGTCGGAGAACGCGGTACCGAAATACCGATTGAACTCGTCGATCGGGGTCAGCGCATGCAGCTGATAGCGGTTCTTTTCCTGGCGCAGGATATTCGCGCCCTCGGCCTCGTCGTATTCGTCGTCGATCTCGCCGACGATCTGCTCGAGCGCATCCTCGATGGTGACCAGCCCGGCCACACCGCCATATTCATCGACCACCACGGCCATGTGATTGCGCGAGGCCTTGAACTCCTTGAGCAACACGTTCACGCGCTTGGACTCGGGCACGTACACCGCCGGGCGCACGATCGCATCCAGCACGAAGGCATCACCATCCGCGCCCTCGACGCCCAAAAGATCCTTGGCCAGCAGAATCCCCACGACTTCGTCGCGTGATTCACCGATGATCGGAAAACGCGAATGCCCGGATTCGGCGGCCGTCGCGCGCACTTCGGCCAGCTCGGCATCGGAGTCGATGACCACCATCTGCGACCGCGGGATCATGATGTCGCGCACCTGCTGCTCGGACACACGCAACACGCCCTGCATCATCCAGAGCGCGTCGACATCCAGCAGCTGGTTCTCCTGGGCCTCGGCCAGCACCTCGACCAGTTCTTCTCTATCACGCGGCGGGCCGGCCAGGCTCATGCCGATCTGGCGCAGCCAGCCGCCTCTAGACGGGTCGGGATCGTCGTCGCTCATGCTCGTGCGGCCTCGGGCCGCCTCCTCTATCGATGGTTCAGGCGCGTGGAAGCACTATGCCTTGTCGGGCAGTGCATAGGGATCGCGATGGCCAAGCTCGGCCATCACACGGCGCTCGGCCGCTTCCATGATCTCGGCCTCATCATCATCGATATGATCGTGACCGAGCAAGTGAAAGCTGCCGTGCACGATCATGTGCGTGAAGTGCGCGGCCAGAGTCTTGCCCTGCGAGGCGGCCTCGTCGGCCACGACCGGCATACAGATCACCAGATCGCCCAGCGCTCGAAACCCGGGCAGCACGACATCGGCCGGAAACGACAGAACGTTCGTGGCGTAGGGTTTGTCGCGCCAGGCCGCATTGAGTGCAGCGGATTCATCGCGCTCGACCAGGCATACGGCAAGCGAGAAATCATCCTCGGCGTGATCGATGCCTTGCGTATCCAGAACGGCCGCCAGAGCGGCCTCGACATCCACGGCCTCGATACCCTCGAAACGAGCCGCCTCACCGGCGATATCGATCTCGATCACGACGGGGACGCGCCGTCCTCGGCTTCGGCGTCGTAGGCCGCCACGATCTTCTGCACCAGCGGGTGACGTACCACGTCGCTGGCGGCAAAGCGTGTCACGCTGATGCCTTCGATACCCTTGAGCAGACGCACCGAATGCGCCAGCCCGCTGGCCTTGGAGGGCGGCAGGTCCACCTGTGTCATGTCGCCCGTGACCACCGCCGTCGAGCCGAAGCCGATACGCGTCAAGAACATCTTCATCTGAGCAACGGTGGTGTTCTGGGCTTCGTCGAGGATGATGAAGGCCTCGTTGAGCGTACGCCCGCGCATGTAAGCCAGCGGCGCGATCTCGATGACCTGCTGATCGATCAGCCGCCCGACTCGCTCGTGGCCCAGCATCTCGTAGAGCGCGTCATAGAGCGGGCGTAGATAGGGGTCGATCTTCTGGGCCAGATCGCCGGGCAGAAATCCCAGGTTCTCACCTGCTTCAACGGCCGGGCGGACCAGCAGCAGCCGGCGCACACGCTCGGATTCGAGTGCATCGACCGCGGCGGCCACCGCCAGATAGGTCTTGCCGGTACCAGCCGGACCGATGCCGAAATTCAAGTCGTTGTGCGCGAGATTGGCCAGATAGCGGCGCTGGTTGGGCCCACGCCCGCGCACCATGCCGTTACGTGTCTTGATGACCACGTCACGCTTGGGTTCGGCCGGATTGTTGGCTGCTGCCTCGATCCGCTCGCGTTCGGCGGTACGTGCCACCACATGCACGCGCTCGGTGTCCAGCGCGCCGGTGGCTGTCGCCGCATAGAGCTCGTTCAGCGTGTCGATCGCGGCCTCGGCGGCGTTTTCGCTGCCCTCGATCTGAAACAGATGGCCACGATTGTGTACAGCCACGTCCAGGGTATTCTCGATCAGGCGCAGATGCCCGTCCTGTGGGCCGCACAGATTGGCCAGACGCGTGATGTCCGGCGGATCGAGCTCGATGGTTTTTTTCAGCAGTTCTTCAGCCAAGGGGCCTCGACACGGTTGATGAGCCTGCGCGCCTGTCGGGTCAGACAGCCGCCAGCGGCTCGACGACGGGTTCACGGGTCTTGATGCGGCCGCGCAGTGAATTATCCAAGGCCTCGGTGATCTCGATTTCAACGAAATGTCCGGCCATGCGCGGGTGGCCTTCGAAGTTTACCCAGCGGTTGGAATCCGTCCGCCCAGCCATCTGGCCGCCACCACGCTTGGATTCGCGCTCGACCAAGACCCGTTGCGTGGTGCCGACCATATCGGCCATGAGCTGACGATTGAAGGCCGCAATTCGGTCCTGGACGCGCTTCAGACGCTCTTTCTTCAACGCCCGCGGTTCCTCATCGGCCATATCGGCGGCCGGCGTGCCGGGGCGGCTGCTGTAGATGAACGAAAACGCGGCATCAAAGCCGATACGTTCGATCAGATCCATCGTGGCCTCGAACTCGGCCTCTCCCTCACCCGGATGGCCGACAATGATATCGGTCGACAGACTGATATCCGGGCGCACGGCACGCAGTTTCTCGATGCGCTCGATGAAATGCTCGACGCTGTAGCCACGGTTCATGATGTCCAGCACCGTGTTGGAGCCCGACTGTACCGGCAGATGCAGATAGTTGGCCAGCTTGGGCACACGAGCATAAGCCTCGATCAGGGCATCCGAGAACTCCAGCGGGTGGCTGGTGGTGTAACGAATGCGCTCGACGGTCTCGAACTCGGCCACGAACTCGACGAGCATGGCCAGATCACAGATCGAGCCGTCGGCCATGGGCCCGCGATAGCCGTTGACGTTCTGGCCCAGCAGCGTGATTTCCTTGACGCCCTGCTCGGCCAGCTCCGCCACTTCCAGTATCACGTCGTCAAACGGCCGGCTGATCTCCTCGCCGCGGGTATAGGGCACCACACAGAAGCTGCAGTACTTCGAGCAGCCCTCCATGATCGAGACGAACGCCGTGGCGCCTTCGGCCCGCGGGGCCGGCATGGCATCGAACTTGTCGATCTCGGGGAAGGCGATATCCACGATGCCCGCGCCGTTGTCGGCCACATCATCGAGCATCTGGGGCAGGCGATGAAGCGTCTGCGGGCCGAAGACCATGTCCACGAACGGGGCACGCTCGCGAATGACGTGGCCTTCCTGGGAGGCCACGCAGCCGCCCACACCGATCACGAGATCCGGGTTGGCGTCCTTGAGTGGTTTCCAGCGGCCCAGCTGCGAGAACACCTTCTCCTGCGCCTTCTCGCGAATCGAGCAGGTGTTCAGCAGGATGATATCGGCCTCTTCCGGGCTATCCACGCGTGTGGCGCCGCGGTTCTTGGCCAGTACGTCGACCATCTTGGCCGAGTCGTACTCGTTCATCTGGCAGCCCCAGGTGGCCACGAACACACGCGGCGCGGCGGTTACGGTTTCCAGAGTCTCGGACATCGCGATCGAACCGGTGGCACGAAAATGACCGAACAGTATAGCCCATCCGGCCATGCCCGCGGCGCCACAGCCCCAATCAACTCGCCGACGCGGCCTTGCTTGCCCGCGGCCGACGCCAATAGCGCGCCAGAAGCCAGGGAGCGACCAGCAGTGCCACGGCCGCGATATACAGCCCGATCGAGATCCCCGAGGCCCAGAGCACATCCGGTGAGCCCCCGCTGATGGCCAGCGCGCGACGCAGGTTGACTTCGGCCAGCCCGCCCAGCACATAGCCCAGGATCACCGGCGCCAGCGAAAAACCGAACTTGCGCAGCACATAGCCGAACACGCCCACCGCCAGCATGGTGTAAATGGCGATCGGGTCCGAGTGCAGCTGGTACACGCCGACAAACGCCAGCAACGCCACGAACGGCACCAGCACCCAGCGCGGTATCGTCAGCACCTTGGCGAACAGACCGGCCAGCGGCAGATTCAGCAACAGCAACACGACGTTGCCGATATACAACGAGGCGATCAGCCCGCCGGCCACTTCGGGCCGCTCGGAGAACATCATGGGCCCCGGCGTAATGTTGTAGAGCATCAGCGCGCCCAACAGCACCGCCGTGGTCCCCGAACCGGGGATGCCCAGCGTGAGCAACGGGACGAACGAGCCGACCGCCGAGGCGTTATTGGCCGCCTCGGGGGCGGCCAGACCGCGCATATCGCCCTCGCCGAACGTATTGTCACGATCGTTGATGCGTTTTTCGGTGGTATAGGCCACCGCCGAGGCCACCGAGGCGCCGGTGCCGGGCAGCGTGCCGATCAAGAAGCCCATGAACCCCGAGCGCAGAATCGCACCGCGACAGGCGATCACCTCCTTGAACTTCACGAACACGCGGCCTACGGCCGGCATTTCGGTAACCCCGTGGCGCGCGGCCTGTTCGAGCATCAACAGAATCTCGCTGACCGCGAACAATCCGATGATGAGCACAACGAAATCGATGCCGTCGTAGAGCTCGGGCATATCGAAGGTATAGCGCAGCACGCCCGTGGAAGAATCCACGCCGATCATCGCGATCATCACGCCCAGCACCGCAGCGATGCCGGTCTTGAGCGGATCGTGGCCCATCATCACCGACATCGAGGCAAAGGCGAAGACCATCAGCGCAAAGAACTCGGCCGGGCCGAACATCACCGCGACCCGCGCGAGCAGCGGGGCGAACAGCGTCAGCCCGATGATCGCGATCGTCGCCCCCACGAACGAAGCCACCGCAGACAGCCCCAGCGCCGGCCCGGCCAGGCCTTTCTTGGCCAGCGGATGGCCGTCCAGCGTGGTCATCACGGCCCCCGCATCGCCCGGCACGTTGAGCAGGATCGAGGACATGCGCCCGCCGTATTCGGCCCCGGTATAGATGCCGGCCAGCAGAATCAGCGCCGATTCGGCGGGCAGGCCCAGCGTATAGGCCAGCGGCATGAGAATGGCGATGCCGTTGATCGGCCCGATACCCGGCAGCGCGCCGAAGAACGTGCCCAGCACCGCTCCGCACAGCGCCAGCCCCAGGTTCAGGGGCGTCAGGGCCACATCGAAGCCGTGAATCATGAAATCGAACATCGATGTCTCCTAGTAAACAAGCCAGCTGCCGACCGGCAGCACGATGCCCAGCGCCCAGACGAACAGGCCGTAGCTCGCGATGGTCAGGGCCAGGCCCGACACGACCGCCTTGACCCAGGTCGCACCGAAGATCCGTGCCAGCACGATCATCGCCACCACCGTGCTGGCCAGATATCCGGCACGTGTAAACAGCGCGGCGTAGGCAATCAGGACAATGAGCACGCCGACGAGCTGGGCGCCCACGCGCCCGCCGGGCAACCCGGTGCCGGCCGCCGGGCGCAGCATCAATGCGATCGACATGACCGCAAGCGCCCCCGACAGGATCAGCGGAAACGCCGTGGGGCCCAACGGGTCGTAGGCAAACGGCACGTGCATGGCCAGGGCCATGGCCCCGAAGCCGATGGCCAGCAGCAATAACAATGCGGCGAATAGCCGGTCGTTATGGGTCGCAGAATCAGACATCACTTCAGCCCTACCTGTCGTGCCAGTGCTTCGAACTCGTGGGCCTGGTTGACCACGTATTCATCGAAATCCGCGCCGAAGCGGGCCTCGGGGAACAATCCCTGCTGGGTCCGCATGGTCTTGAACTGATCGGTGGCCACCAGTTTCTTCAAGCGCGCCACCCAGGTCTGGTAAGCGGTATCGGTCACATTCGGCCCCATGTAGAAGCCGCGCCAGGTAGGCCACTCGATGTCGTAGCCCTGTTCCTTGGCGGTAGGAATCTCGCTATAGACACCGCCCAGGCGCTGACCGGACAGGATCGCCAGCACGCGGATCTTGCCCGAGCCGATATGGCCGGCCATCTCCGAGGCATCGCCGGTAAAGACATCGATGTGATGCCCCAGGAGGCTGCCCATGGCCTCCCCGCCCCCTTCATAGGACACAAAGCGCAGATCCTTGGGCGCCACACCGGCAGCGCGCTTGGCCACCAGCGCGATCTTCATCCAGTCCTGGCTGCCGATCGAGCCACCGGCCCCGGCCACGACACTGCCCGGGTCCTTTTTCAGTGCCGCCACCAGATCGGACAGATCCTTGTAGGGTGAGTCGGCTGCAACCACCAGAACGCCGTAATCGGCTGCAAAGGCGCCCAGCCAGCGCACGGCGTCGGCATCGTAGGAACCGAACTTGCCCAGCGCCAGATTCACCGCCGCCCCTGTGCTGGCCGCTACGACCAGATCGCCGTCGTGATCGCGGGTGGCGTTGACATGGTTATAGGCCACGGCCCCGATGCCGCCGGGCATGTAGCTCACGACCATCGGTGTCTGCATCAGACCGGTTTGTTGCAGGCCGTTGGCCAGCAGACGACAAGTCAGGTCATAGCCCCCTCCGGGCTTGGCCGGCGCGATACACTCCGGATGATCACCGGCGACCTGTTTCTGGCAGCCGATCAACGCGATAGCCACGAGCGCGATAGACGCCACTCGCCACCACCGGGCTGCGCCGCGGCAGGCAGACTGTTGCATGAAACTCTCCTCGATGCGGCCCGGCGCCAGCGCCGGGCACGTGCTGGCATACGACCGGGTCGTTATGCTCTTGTGATCGTGCGAGCCATGCTAGGGAGGCCTGCTGTCATGAACCTGTCAGAACCGAGCCGATTCGCGCCGACTTTAGTCGCATGCGCCTGCTGCTGATCGAAGACGACACGCTCATCGCCGAGTCGGTGACCACGTCATTGACTGCGGTCGGGCATACCGTCGATCGCTTGAGCCGCGCCGGACAGGCCCAGGCCGCGCTGGCCCGCGAACGCTTCGACCTCGTGCTGCTGGATCTGGGCCTGCCCGACGGCAGCGGCCTGGAGGTGCTGGCCCAGCTGCGCGGCACCGACGACGATACGCCCGTGCTCATCATCACCGCTCGCGACGGGGTGGACGACCGGGTACGCGGCCTGGATCTGGGCGCCGACGATTATCTGGCCAAACCGTTCTCGCTGGCCGAGCTGCGGGCCCGGGTCCGCGCGCTGGGCCGGCGCAGCCAGCAGCGTGTCGATGATCGATTGATCCTGGGCGCGCTGGCTTTCGACCCGGCAACCGGCACGCTCACCCTGGCCGGTCAGGCACTGGATTTGCCACGGCGTGAGTTGCGCTTGGCGGAGAATCTGCTGCGCCACGGCCAGCGCATCGTGGCGCGCGAGACACTGGAGGCCCAGCTGTTCGGCTTCGATGCCGTGGGCTCCAATGCCCTGGAGGTTTATGTCAGCCGCCTGCGCAAGCGCCTGGCCGGCTCGGGAGTTGCCATTCGCACCCTGCGCGGGCTGGGCTATCGGCTCGAGCACGACGCCCATTGATCCGGGTCACCCCCAGCCTGCGCGCCCGCCTGATGCTCTGGCTGCTTGCCGGCGCCACCGCATTGGGCACGATCCTTCTGATCGAGGCTCACATCTCGGCCACGCGAAACGCACAGCGCGCCTACGACGCCCAGCTGACCGCAGCGGCTCTGACAATGGCCGATGCCATCCGCTGGGCCGGCGATGAGCCTGTGGTGACGGTCCCGGCGGCGGCGCTGCGTATCCTGTCGGGCACGGCCGAGGCCCGCGTGTATTACGGCGTGTTCGATCAGGCCGGGCACCGCCTGACCGCCAACCTGGATCTGCCGATCGAGCCGGCCGGCGACGAGACACTGCCGGCCTGGCGCACCGTCGGCCATAACGGCACGCGCTGGCGCCTGCATGGCCGACGACTCGATCTGGCGGGCTGGTCGGCCCATACATCGCTGACGATCTGGGTGGGACAGACCCTGGGCGGCCGGCGTGCCCTGGCGGCGCGGCTGTTCGAGCCGGCCGTGATGCGATTTATCATCCTCATTCTGGCCGCCGGCGCTCTGGGCCTGGTGGCCATCGCCAGCACGCTGGCGCCGGTGCGCCGGCTGCGTGATCACCTGGCCGGACGGCGTGCCGATGATTTCAACGCCCTGGATGCTCGTGTGCCGGGCGAGATCGCCCCGCTGGCCGCCACGCTCGATAGCTTGTTTACTCGTCAGCGCGCGGCACGCGACAGCCTGCTGCGCTTCACCGCCGATGCCAGCCATCAGTTGAAAACACCGCTGGCCGGCCTGGCCAATGCCAGCGAGGCCGCGCTCGAGTCGGATGACCCGGCCGTCTGGCGCGCGGCCCTGGCGCGTATTCATGCCACGGCACAACACGCCGGCCGCCTGGCCGGCCAGCTCTTGCACATGGCCCGGCTGAGCCACGACACCACGCCCGGCAACGACACGATCGAGCTGGCCGCACTGGCCGAGCAGATCACCCGCGAACACGCCGAACGGGCCGCGCTTTCCGAAGACACTCCGCACGAGCTGGGTTATATCAACGCGTGCACCGGCCCGGCCTGCGTGACCGGTGCACGCTGGGCGCTGGAAGAGGCGCTGCGCAATCTGGTCGATAACGCGCTCGTGCATACCCCGGCAGGCACGGCCGTTACGGTGCGCTTGTCTGAACGCGATGCCATGCTCTGGCTGTGCGTCATCGATGACGGGCCGGGGCTGGCCAACGCCTCATCGCAGACATTGCGCGCTGCTTTTCGTCGCGGCGACAACGCCGAGCAGCCCGGCTCCGGGCTGGGGCTGGCCATCGTGAGCTCGATCGCCGAGGCCCACGGCGGCTCGTTCTCGCTCGACGAGCGCGCGGCCGGCGGTTGCCGGGCCTGCCTGTGCCTGCCGCGTGCCCGACCGTGACGATGCTTGGTCGGCGCGTCGCCCGCCTGCTGCTCGGGCTCGGCCTGGCCGGCACAGCGTGCCTGGTACAGGCCGCCACGCCCTTGCATATCGCCGCGGCCCTGGACCGGCCGGTCATCGCCCCCGTGCTGGCTGCGTTTGAACGCGCCCACCCGGATATCGATATCCGCTATGCCGACCTGGCGACCCGCGCGGTCGAGCACCGTATTCACGACATCAGCCGGCCACCGGATGTGGTCATCAGCTCGGCGATGCCCTCACAGCTGGCCGCGGCGAACGCCGGCTATGCCGCCCGTCTGTCCGGGCCGACGATTGCAAACTGGCCGGCGCGTTTCAAATGGCGCGACGCAGTGTTCGGCTTCACCTTCGAACCCGTGGTGTTTGCCTATCGCGCGGATCTGCTGCCCGCCGACATGAACCTGGATTCTCACGGCGCACTCTACCGAGCCCTTACCGACCGGCGGCCGCAGTTCTGCGGGCGCGTGGCGATCTATGACCCGGCCCAGAGTGCCGTGGGCTATGCGCTTTATCAGGCCGATGCCGGTCACACCGCGCGCTTCTGGCAACTGGTCAGCGCGTTCGGCCGGGCTCGTGCCCATCAATTGCCCGATACCCGCGCCATGCTGACCGGGCTGTCCGAAGGCCGGTTCGTGCTGGCCTATAACCTGCTGGGCGCCTACGCCAGGCGTTATGCCCGTACGCATCCGGAGATCCGTATCGTTGCACCGACCGACTACACGCTGATGCTCAGCCGTATGGTGTTCGTGCATCGCGCCGCACCACACCCGGACGCCGCGCGGCGCTTCGTGACGTATCTGCTCTCGCAACAGGGCCAGCGCGTGTTGACGCACCAGACACAGCTTGCCGGCCCGCCCCGCGCCGATCCGTCGGCCGGCCGGCCGAGCGCGACGCGGCCAGCCGATCAGCCACGCATCATGCCGATCGCGCTCGACGCCGGCCTGCTGGCACAGGTGGACCCGGCCCAACGCCGCCGCGATCTGGCCCAGTGGCAGGCACGCTTTGCCGTGCCCGGCCAACCTCGCTGTCGCTCTGCAGACCGTGTTTCAGCTCACGCTGGGCCGTCGCGATGAGCGACCGGTACTCAGCCCGAGACGTTTCTTGACCAGGCGCACACTTTCCCGGGCGAGCGTGGCAGCCGGGTCGAACGGCACCACCATCATGATGCCGTCGTGCGTGGCGAGATTGTCGTTGAACCATCGGCCCACGATGTCGTCGTCACAGGGCGGGCGTTTCGACCACAGCCCGGCGGCCTCGTCGTTATAGCAGTCACGCATGATCAACGTCGTCGGGTCGAGCCGCTCGCCGTGGCCCAGCCGGTTCGCCGCCTCCCGAGCGATCGCGGCGATGCCGGTCGGCGGTTCGCGCCCGTCCAGCGCCGGATAGAGGGGCTGCCGGCTGACCTGGCCGGCCTGCCAGGCGCTGTAGACCAGCGGATTGCCGGTACGCACGACGGCATACAGCGTCCGCGGGGCCGCAGCCCCCAGTGCCGGCAGAAACAGATGCCGCGCGACAGCGCTCGTGATCCCGGCGCCCTGCCAGGCCGGTTCAACGCCGGCCGAGCTGCCATAAAAACAACGCTGCCCGTCGACTTCGAAGGCACCGGCCGCGGCCCAGGCGATCGGCTGGCCGGTCTGATCGAACACCAGAATGAAACGCTTGAGCTGATTCAAACTGTCATCGGATAACCAGTTCAGCCAGAAACGGCGACTGGTGCGATCGAAGACGCGTTGTGCCAGCGCTACGAACACACAACGCAGCCATACCCGAGCCGCGGGCGTCATCTGCTCCGGGACGTTGTCCCATATCAGGGTCGGGAAACGTGACCGGATCATCCGACAACGCGTTTGCTTGACCAGTCGGCTGGGGAGACGATCGAACGGCGAGCCTTGCCCAGGCGCTCGCCGCGGCAGAACCAGCGGCGTCCATCGATAAGCCATGTCGCGGCAGCCCGATAAGTGTAGAGCGAAAACTTATCAGCACAAAATGACTCGATTGTGAAAGAAAATCACACAACGGCTTGTTTCAGATACCTTTCCATGACGGTAATGATCGGTCGTCATCAGGCATACGCGAGAAAATTACGGTGGCCTGCTTGTCTCTGGCGCACGAGACGCGATCATGCAGACACGACTTGTCCAAACGGAACCCGATATGAGCGACTACACGAGTGATCTCAGCCACGCGGCGCGTTACGGCCACGGAATCGTCACCGCCGGCCAGCCGACCGAGGCACAGCTCCAGGCGGCAGCCCGCGAGGGCGTACGCACGGTGATCAATCTACGCCCGGCCGGCGAGTTCAACGAATACGACGAGGCCGCCGCCGTGGCAGCGGCCGGCATGACGTATCTCGTGATTCCCGTGGCCGGCCCGCAAGACATCAATACCGGCAACGCCAGGCAGCTCGACGATGCACTGGATGGCGGCACGCCGGCCTTGGTGCACTGTGCCAGCAGCAATCGCGTGGGCGCTCTGATGGCCTATCGCGCGCGCTACCTGCACGACGAGTCGCCCGAAAGCGCACTACAGATTGGCCTGGATACAGGGCTCAACCCGAGCTCGCCGCTACTGGAGGCCATGCGCGACAAGCTCGGCGTGACCGGCTGACCGGCCCGGCACGATGTCTGTCGTGACCCTCGGGCCGTTGCTGATAGCCGCGGATCGGCTCGTCTGGTTCGCGGCCTTCGGCCTGGCCGTGCTTGTCGGCACCACGCTGGCGCAAAGACGACGTGCCCGTCTTGTCGATCGCCTGTTCGCGCTCGCATTCGTCGGGCTGGTAGCGGCCCGCCTGGTGTTCGTGGCGCGCCATGCCGCGCTCTACGCGCCTCACCCGCTACAGATCCTGGATATCCGCGACCAGGGATTCGATCTCTGGGGCGGGCTGGCGGCCGTGGCGCTCTATGCGCTCATTGCCGGCTGGCGCGTGCCCGCGCTGCGTGTACCGCTGGCCGGGGCCCTGGCGGCCGGCGCACTCGGCGCCAGCCTGGGGCTCTGGGGGCTGGCCGTACTCGACACCCAGCCCACGCACTTATCGACGATTCCCCTGGCACGTGCGAACCAGGCAGACACCTCGCTTGCCGGCCTGGCGGAGACCGCGCCCGACAAGCCGATGGTCGTCAATCTCTGGGCCAGCTGGTGCGGGCCGTGTCGTCGCGAAATGCCGATGCTGGCCCGGGCACAGACACAATACCCGGGCGTCGTCTTCGTGTTCGTCAATGAGGACGACACCCGAGACGCCATGCAGCGGTTCCTCGCCGACACCGGGCTGCGACTCGAGCATCAGCTGATCGACACACAGCATCGACTGGCCCAAGCGCGGGCCGTGCGCGGCTATCCGACCACTCTGTTCTTTGATGCCGACGGCGAACATCGGGCGCGCCATACCGGCGTGTTGTCGCCGGCCATGCTGGCCGAACGACTGCGCGGCCTGACTGATTCAGCGCCCGACTAGCCCACCGGCTCCGGCTCGCCTAGAACGGAATATCGTCGTCCAGGTCGTCATCGAAGCCGGGTTCGCTGGTTGGCTGCGGCTGTTGGTAGCCCTGCTGGCCGCCACCGCCGCCCTGATTGCCGCCGCCGTAGCCGCCGCCCTGCTGCTGGCCGCCCCCGCTGCTTCGTTGTTGACCGCCGCCAAACGGGGCACTGCCGCCGCCCTGGCCGCCGCCGCCACGGGAGTCGAGCATCTGCATCTCGTTGGCCACGATCTCGGTCGTATAGCGATCCTGGCCGTCCTGGCCCTGCCATTTACGGGTCTGGATACGCCCTTCGACGTAGACCTTGGACCCTTTTTTCAGGTACTCACCGGCCACTTCCGCCAGGCGGGCAAAGAATACGATGCGGTGCCACTCGGTGCGTTCCTGCATCTCGCCCGAGGTCTTGTCGCGCCACGTCTCCGAGGTCGCGACATTGCAGTTGGTCACGGCGGTCCCGCCCGCGGTGTAACGGGTTTCCGGATCGGCGCCGAGATTCCCGACGATGATGGCTTTATTGATGCCTCGACTGGCCATGGCGGCCTCCCTGCTCGATGAACGACGCCCCGGCCTCAGGCCGATGCTGGCGTGGAATGAGACGGTGCGAAGCGGTTGAGCGTATCGGGCTCGACCACCCGGCCGTCGAATTTGATGTAAGCGACTTGGTCGGCCGGTACGACGACCGCCTCGAACACGCCTTCGACGGCCTCGATCTCGGCCGCCAGACGACGGGCCTCATGATCGCCGATCGTGCCGACGTTGACCATATGCGAGCGCGCAAACCGCGGCTTGGGCATGCCGGCCGCAATGATCAGCCAGACCAGCCCCACAAGCGCGGCAAAGCCGAACACCCCGCCGGTACCGAACTGGCCATAGGCCCAGCCGCCGACCGTGCCGCCCACAAAGATGCCGAAGAACTGCGACGAGGAGTAGACCCCCATGGCCGTGCCCTTGGCATCCGCCGGGGCCACCTTGGAGATCAGTGACGGCAGGCTGGCCTCCATGATGTTGAAGGCCGCGAAGAACAGCGTGAGCAGTACCAGAATCTCGACCAGGCTCTCGCGATAGAACGCCAGGATACCCGGCGCGAGGCACAAAACGGCCACCGAGGCCACGAACACCGGCTTCATCTGGCGCTTGGATTCGGCCAGGATGATCGCCGGCACCATCAGCGCGACAGACACGGCCAGCGTGGGCAGATAGACGATCCACTGCCAGTCCTGATGGATGCCCAGCACCGTACGCAGCATGCTCGGCAACGCGATGAAGCTGGCCGTGAGGATGGCGTGCAGCGCAAAGATCGCGAAATCCAGGCGCAGCAGCTCGCGATCGGCCAGCACGCGGCCGAACAGCTCCGGCACGGCCTGGGTATCGCGATGCGAGCGGATGTTCACCGGTGTGGGGGTCACCAGATACAGCACGCCGATGCCCAGGATCGCCAGTACGGCCGTGAACCAGAAGATACCCGGCACACCGGCCCAGGCGTTGATCACGGGCCCGGCCACGAGTGCCAGCGCAAACGCCAGGCCGATCGTCAGCCCGATCGTGGCCATGGCCTTGGTGCGCGATTCCTCGCGGGTCAGATCGGCGTTGAGCGCCAGGATCGTCGAGCCCACGGCGCCTGCCCCCTGCAGGATACGCCCGAAGATCACACCGTAGATCGTGCTGGAGAGTGCGGCCACGACGCTGCCACCGGCAAAGATCAGCAGCCCGATGGCGATCATGCGCTTGCGCCCGATGCGATCCGAGGCAAAACCGAAGGGAATCTGGAGCAACGCCTGGGTCAGCCCGTAGGCCCCCAGCGCCAGGCCGACGGTGGTCGGCGTAGAGCCGGCCAGGTGTTCGGCATAGAACGTGAACACCGGGTAGATCATGAACAGGCCCAGCATTCGCAGCGAGAAAATACCGGCCAGCGAGAATGCCGCGCGCGATTCGGTTGGTGTCATGGGCCGCCCCTCGATACGTCTTGAACGCTGCACGACTACACAGCTGATGGGTCGGCCGAGGCGTCCGGCGCGTTTCCGGCCGGCGTCCGGCAACAGGCGCGAGAGATTAACACAGCGTCCGGACCCGCCTGTTTGATGAGGGCCTGTTTTAGCCGTCTGGCTTGTGGCGGAGGCTATACTGTGTGGTTTGGTCTGTTGGCGAGTTCGTCGCATGGAAAGCCATATCCGCATTCGCGGTGCCCGTACGCACAATCTGGCCGGCGTCGATGTCGACCTGCCGCGCGATCAGCTGATCGTGATCACCGGCCTGTCCGGTTCCGGCAAATCCTCTCTGGCCTTCGACACGATCTATGCCGAGGGTCAGCGCCGCTACGTCGAGTCGCTGTCGGCCTATGCCCGTCAGTTCCTGTCGATGATGGAAAAGCCCGACCTGGATTCCATCGAGGGCCTGTCGCCGGCGATCTCGATCGAGCAGAAATCCACCTCGCACAATCCGCGCTCGACCGTAGGCACGGTCACCGAGATCCATGATTATCTGCGGCTGTTGTTCGCCCGTGCCGGCACGCCCTACTGCCCACACCACGACGAACCGCTGGCCGCCCAGAGCGTCTCGGAGATGGTCGATCAGACGTTGACCAAGGAAGACGAATCCGCCTGGATGCTCCTGGCCCCGGTCATCCGCTCGCGCAAGGGCGAGCACCGCGAGATCTTCGAGCAGATGCGCGGCGCCGGCTTCGTGCGTATGCGCGTGGACGGCGCGATCGTCGAGCTGGACGACGGCGTGCCCGAGCTGGACCCCAAGAAGAAACACGATCTGGAAGTCGTGGTCGATCGCTTCAAGATCCGCGAGGGCATCCAGCAGCGCCTGGCCGAATCCTTCGAGACCGCGCTGCGCCTGTCCGAGGGCATGGCCTGGATCATGCCCTGGCGTGGCGACGGCGAGCCGGAGGTCTTTTCCTCCCAGTTCGCCTGCCCGGAATGCGGCTACTCCATCAACGACATGGAACCGCGGCTGTTTTCGTTCAACTCACCGCACGGCGCCTGCACGACCTGCGACGGCCTGGGCTCGCAGAGTGTGTTCGACGTCGACCGCGTGATCACCGACGACACCTTAAGCCTGGCCGGCGGTGCCGTGCGCGGCTGGGACCGACGCAACCCGTATTTCTTCGGCCTGATCGAATCGCTGGGCGAGACCTATAACTTCGACGTGGATCAGCCCTGGCACGAGCTGCCCGAAGAGGCCAGGCAGGTCATTCTGCACGGCTCGGGATCCAAGAAGATCGAGTTCCGCTATACCAACGCCCGAGGCAACACACGCCGACGCAAGCATGTCTTTGAAGGCGTGCTGGACAACATGCAGCGCCGCTACGCCGAGACGGATTCCATGGCCGTACGCGAAGAGCTGGCCAAGTATCTGTCGGACAAGTCCTGTCCGGCCTGTCACGGCGCACGGCTGAACGTGGCGGCCCGGCATGTGCGCGTGGCCGACCAGACGCTGCCCGAGATCAATGCGGCCAGCATTGCCGGGGCCTATGACATCGTCGAAGCACTCGATATCCCCGGCCATCGTGCCGAGATTGCCGAGCCGATCCTCAAGGAGATCAGCCAGCGGCTGAAGTTCCTGCTGGACGTCGGCCTGAACTATCTCACGCTGTCGCGCTCGGCCGAGACGCTGTCCGGCGGTGAGGCCCAGCGTATCCGTCTGGCCAGCCAGATCGGCGCCGGGCTGGTGGGCGTGATGTATGTGCTCGACGAGCCCTCGATCGGTCTGCACCAGCGCGATAACCGGCGCCTGCTCAACACGCTGGAACACCTGCGCGATATCGGCAACACCGTGATCGTGGTCGAGCACGACGAAGACGCCATCCGCGAGGCCGATTATCTGGTCGATATGGGCCCGGGCGCCGGTGATCACGGCGGCCGGCTCATCGCCCAGGGCACGGCTGAGGATGTCGCGGCCTGCGAGGAATCCCTGACCGGCCAGTATCTCTCCGGCAAGGCCAGTATCCCGATTCCGGCCGAGCGCATCGCCTACGACAAGACACGCCAGATCCGCATCAAGGGCGCGCGGGGCAACAACCTCAAGAACGTGAACACCGCGTTCTCGATGGGCCAGCTGACCTGCGTCACCGGCGTTTCCGGCTCGGGCAAGTCCACGCTGATCAACGAAACGCTGTTCCCTGCCGCCGCCCGGCAGGTCAACCGGGCGGTGGCACGCGCCGCGCCCGTGAGCGCCATCGAGGGCCTGGAGCATCTCGACAAGGTCATCGATATCAACCAGGCACCGATCGGGCGCACGCCCCGCTCCAATCCGGCGACCTATACCGGTCTGTTCGGCACCATCCGCGATCTGTTCGCCAACACGCCCGAAGCCCGACAGCGCGGCTACAAGCCGGGCCGGTTCTCGTTCAACGTCAAGGGCGGTCGCTGCGAAACCTGTCAGGGCGACGGCGTGATCAAGGTCGAGATGCACTTTCTGCCGGATGTATACGTCACCTGTGAAACCTGCCACGGCGCGCGCTATAACCGCGAGACGCTCGAGGTTCACTACAAGGGCAAGACGATCGCCGAGGTGCTGGATATGCGCGTGGAGGCCGCGGCCGAGTTCTTCGAGCCGGTCCCCAGCCTGAAACGCAAGCTCGACACGCTCATGGATGTCGGCCTGTCCTACGTCAAGCTCGGCCAGAACGCCACGACCCTGTCCGGTGGCGAAGCCCAGCGCATCAAACTGGCGCGCGAGCTGTCCAAGCGCGACACCGGGCGCACGCTCTATCTGCTGGACGAACCCACCACGGGTCTGCATTTCCACGACATCAAGCAGCTGTTGGCCGTACTGCTGCGCCTGCGCGAAGCCGGCAACGCCGTGGTCGTGATCGAACACAATCTCGACGTCATCAAGACGGCCGACTGGCTCATCGACATCGGCCCCGAGGGCGGCTCCGGCGGCGGCGAAATCATCGCCACCGGCACGCCTGAGGACGTGGCCGACGTGGAAGCCTCACACACGGGTCGTTTCCTCAAGCCCATGCTGGGCAAGGCCCGTCCCGGCACCGGCCACAACACCGCCGGCGACAAGAAAGACCTCGCCCTGCCGCCGAAGAAAGAAAAGAAAGAGAAGAAGCCACAGCCGAAAGGCATGGTCGCCAAGCGCAAATGAGTTTGGCGGCGGTTCTCTTTGGATCGTCCGCGAATGAACGCGAATAGATACAGGCTTGAAGACCATCCGCAGATGGCGCAGATGACGCAGATTGGTTGCTCGATGCGGTGAGGTCGGGGCCGTCGAACGCCCCAATTGCCCGACTTGAAAACTCAATCTTTCAACCCGTGAAATCTGCGGCTGGACGTCTTTCCGACGAGCCACCATTTTCAGGCCATCATCGTCTTCATCTGTGTGTGTCTGCGGATAAATGTCTGTATCGATTCGCGCTTATTCGCGTTCAGTTGCAGACAGGCCTCTCAGGCACGCCCGGCCTGCCAGACCAGTGTCGCCATGCGCCCGGTCTGGCCCTGGTCGCGGCGGTGCGAGAAGAAGCCGCGATCGCGGATGGTGCAGTGCTCGCCGCCGGTGACATTGATCACGCCCGCGCGGCGTAGGCGTGCACGCGCGAGCGTGTAGATATCGGCCAAGAACTTGCCGGGACGGCGGCCTTCGCGAAACGCGGCATGGTCGTCGCTATGATGATCGACAAACGCCGCGCGCACATCGGCGCCCACCTCGAAGCGCGTGGGGCCGATGGCTGGCCCGAGCCAGGCCATGAGCTGGCCGGGCGGGCAGTCCATGGCTTGTATCGTGGCTTCCAGCACACCGGCGGCCAGGCCGCGCCAGCCGGCATGGGCCGCGCCCAGCGTGGTGCCGTCCGCGTTGCAGAACACGACGGGCAGGCAATCGGCGGTCAGAATCACCAGCACCCGTGCAGGATCTCGTGAGACGGCTGCATCGGCTTCGATGCCCGCCCCGGTCTCCTGATCGAGATCGATGACCCGTGTGCCGTGTACCTGGCGCAGCCAGGCCGGCGCGCTCGGCAGGGCCAGCGTTTCTACGAGCCGTGCCCGGTTCAGGGCCACGGCCTCGTGCCTATCGCCGACGTGATCCCCCAGATTCAGCGACTCATAAGGTGGGCCACTCACCCCGCCCGTACGCCGTGTGGTGCCCGCTCTTATGCCAGCCGGCGCCGGCCAGTCGGCCCAGATGACATCGGTGGCCGGATTCACTTGTCGTGCTCGCGCGCATCGGCGGCCAGCGCGGCCAGCATACGCTCGAAATCCGCCGGGCGCGGTGCGCTCCACTGCATGGCCTCACCGCTTGTCGGGTGCGTCAGGCCAAGCGTGGCAGCATGCAGGGCCTGGCGCTTGAAGCCGCGCAGCGCGGCCACGAAGGCCTCACTGGAATCCTTGGGCAGCGCCAGACGCCGCCCATAGACCGGGTCGCCCAGCAGCGGGAAACGCACATGCGCCATATGCACACGAATCTGATGCGTGCGCCCGGTTTCCAGCTGACAGCGGATATGGGTATGCGCGCGATATTTTTGAATCACGCGATAGTGGGTGACCGCCTCGCGCCCTTCTTCACGGATCGCCATCTTCTTGCGATCGACCGGATGCCGATCGATCGGGGCATCGACATGACCGCCGGCGGTCATCACGCCGACCGATATGGCTTCGTACTCGCGCTTGATGGTGCGCTCGGCCAGGTCATCGACGAGCTGCTTGTGCGCGGTGAACGTCTTGGCCACGACAAGAATGCCGGATGTGTCCTTGTCCAGCCGATGCACGATCCCGGCACGCGGCAGGGCCGCCAGCGAAGCGTCGTAGGCCAGCAACGCGTTCTGCAAAGTGCCCGACGGGTTACCCGCCCCGGGATGCATGACCAGGCCCGCCGGCTTGTCGAGCACCAGGATCGCGGCGTCCTCGTGAATGATATTGAGCGTGATGCGCTCCGGCTCGACCGACTCGTCATGCGCCGTCTCGGGCACGACCAGCCGTATCCGCTCGCCACCGGCCACGGCGGTCTTGGGCGCGGGCGTGGCGCCGTCCACGGTCAGCGCGCCCTCTTCGAGCCACTGTTTCAGACGCGAGCGCGAGTAGTCGGGCAGAGCCTGGGCCAGTGCCTTGTCCAGGCGTTTGCCGGCCGCACTCTCGGGCAGCCGGAAATCGTGCGCCGCCGCGTCAGCCGCGGCACTCATCGGCCAATCCGTCGCGTGCGAGCCACGAGATGGCCGCGCGTATGACTCGCTGGAATCATCATAGGTATACTTTCGCTTTGTTTTGCTTGGAAAAGCGCGTGGACGCGCTCGGGGCTTCAATGCGACACATCGTTCTCGCGCTCGGCATCACCACGGCACTGTTGGTTACCGGCTGTGCTTCGGACAAGAGCATCGAAGATACCGGCTACAGCAAGACGCCGCTGGTCAACCGCAAGGGCGAAAAGCTCAAATCCGCGGATGCCGCGCGCCTGTACGAATCGGCCCGTGACTTTCTCATGCACGGCCAGCCCGAACAGGCGCTGCCATTATACTCCGAGGTGACCGCGCGTTTCCCGTTCACGCCTTACGCCTCGCAATCCGAGCTGGAATCGATCACCGCGCATTACGAGGCCGAGGACTACGACCAGGCCGTCGACGCCGCCGATCGTTTCATCAAACAGCACCCGCGCAACCCACATATCGATTACGTCTATTACATGCGCGGCGTATCCAACTACGCCCAGAACCAACAAAGTCTGATCAGCGCCAACCCCGACCGGCGCAACGTCGAATACCTGAAACAGGCGTTCAACGACTTCAGCCTGCTGGTGAACAACTATCCCGACAGCGTCTATGCCAAGGACGCCCAGCTGCACATGATCGATATTCGTAATCGTGTGGCGCATTTCGATCTGGAGATCGCCGAGTATTACCTCATGCGTCATGCCTATGTGGCATCCGCGCGACGTGCCGAACAGGTGGTCGAGGATTATCAGGGCTCGAATGCTGTCCCGCGAGCGCTGGAGATCATGGAGATCTCCTATGCCAAGCTCAATCAGCCGGGTCTGGCCGAGGACAGCCGGGCGATTCTGCAGGCCTCCTACCCGAACTATCTGCTGCACCGCGACGAGTTCTATCGCCAGCAGGCCGGCGAGGCGCCGGACTATGAATTGCCGGCCATGGACAGCTCGCCGGCCAGCGGCGCACCGATCGATGACAGCAACGACACCGCCACCGGCCAAGCGGATACGGCCGACGCCGGTTAAACGCTGACGCGCGATTCAGAAAAGCCGAGGCAAGCCCTCGGCTTTTTTGTGCGTGGTGATCGGGGGCTAGAGATCACCATAGACCGCGGTGATCGGATACCGCCGGTCACGCCCGAAGGCGCAATGCGTGATCTTGGGCCCCGGAGCGGCCTGACGACGCTTGTATTCGTTGCGCCGGATCAGACCGGCGGCCTGGCGGACATCGTCTTCCACAAAACCGCGCGCCACGATGTCATCGATCGACATGCCCTCCTCGACCCAGGCTTCGATGATCGGATCGAGCACGTCGTATTCGGGCAGCGTATCGGTATCGGCCTGATCGTCACGCAGCTCGGCCGAGGGCGGGCGAGTGATCACGCGCTCGGGGATCACCGCACCCCGGGTGTTACGAAAATTCGACAGGCGATAGACCCAGGTCTTGTAGACATCCTTGAGCGGGGCGAAGCCGCCACACATATCGCCGTAGAGCGTGGCATAGCCTACTGCCATCTCGGACTTGTTCCCGGTGGCCAGCACCACGTGGCCGAACTTGTTGGATAACGACATCAGCAACGCGCCTCGGATGCGCGATTGCAGATTTTCCTCGGCCGTATCCGGGGCCCGATCACCAAACAGCGGCGCTAGCGTATCCAACAGACTGGAAAACCCATCCTCGATGGGCATCTCGTCGTAGCGCACGCCCATCCGCTCGGCCTGATCGGCGGCATCGGTATTGCTGATGTCGGCCGTGTAGCGCGAGGGCAGCGACACTGCCCAGACCCGATCGCCGCCGAGCGCATCCACGGCCACCGCCAACGCCAGCGCCGAGTCGATACCGCCGGACAGCCCGATCAGCGCGCCGGGAAAACCGTTGCGATCGACATAATCGCGCGTCGCACGTACCAGCGCGTCGTAAACAAGCGCCTCGGCCGAGGCAGGCTCGGTGATATCGCCGGTCACACGAGCGCCCGCCATCTCGATCGTGAACACACCGGCCTCGAACGCCGGCGCCCGGGCTGCCACGGTGCCGTCGCGCGCCACGGCAAACGATTGGCCATCGAAGACCAGCTCGTCCTGGCCGCCGACACAATTGACGTAGCAGATTGACAGGTCGTTGTCGGTGGCCCGTCGGGCCAGCAGCCGCTCACGCTCGGGCTGCTTGTCGACATGAAACGGCGAGGCATTCAAGTTGACCAGTATCTCGGCGCCGGCCGCACGTGCCTGAGCCGCCGGGCCGATCTCCCAGATATCCTCACAGAGGGTCACCCCGACCGCGTGGCCGCGCTGTTCGAATACGCAGGGCGCGTCACCCGGCCTGTAATGCCGGCGCTCGTCAAAAACGCCGTAGTTGGGCAGGCACTGCTTGCGATAGTGTGCGATGGCTTGGCCGTCACGGATCACGCAGGCTGCGTTGTAGATCGCCTCCCCCGCATATTCGGGATAGCCCACCACCGCCGTAATCCCGGTGATATTGGCTTGCAGTTCATCGAGGGCTGCGGCAATGGCATCCGGCAGGCCACGCCGCAGCAGCAGGTCGTCCGGCGGATAACCGATCAGCGCCAGCTCGGGGACCACGACGATATCCGCGTGGTCACGATCCCGGGCGGTGTGGGCCGCCTCGATGATCTGTCGGGTATTGCCGGTGATATCGCCGACCCAGACATTGAGCTGGGCCATGGCGATACGAAGCGAATGGTCTGCCATGCGTGACGCCCTCAGGCCTCGGTGTGGGATTCAGAAAACAGATCGCCGTCATCGGCGTGTTTGGGCAGCTCATCGCCGATATCGATCACACGCTGATCGTAGAACAGATGCGCGGTAGGCTCGAGTGGGCCGGGCAGCCGGTCGTCGCCGGCCACGCGAAACCGCTGCGTCGGAATCACCAGATAGCCGTGGCGATTACGGCCGTGAACCAGGCGGCCACAGGCCGCGCAGTGATAGCGCCACATGCGCCGTCCGGGCTGGCGATGAGCGATCAGATCGGTGCCGGTGGCAACACGTCGCGTCACGGCATCACTGGTCCAGGCGCTGGCCGAGAGCATTTCGACGCCATACATCTCGCGACAGCTTCGACAATGACAATACGCACTGACGACCGGCGTGCCGCTGACATCGAGTTCGACCGCGCCGCAGTCACAGGCGAGATGATAGATCGTGGCCAAGACAGGCTCTCCGCTGGAAAGCGCGTCATCATCGCATGCCTTATCGGCAATAAAAATGCCGGGCCCGTCTCCGGTGCCCGGCGTGGTGCTGCTCACATGTCGGTCAGGCTACAGTCCGACGGCCTCGCCGCCCTGCGATTTTTCGAGCTCATCGTCCACATTCACGACACGCTCGCGATAGAACAGATGCAGCGTCGGCTTGAGCTCGTCCTGCAGCTCGCCGCCGTTGATCTTGCGAAACAGCGCATGCGGAATCACGGGAATGCCGGGCTTGTGAACGCCGTACATCGTCATGCCGCATTTCGGGCAGCCGTACCGCGTCATATCCTTGCCGTCCATCTTGTGAACGAACAGCTTCGACTCGTCGGGCAGCTCGACGCTGTCATGGCCCCAGCCTGTGGCCGAGAGCATGTCGGCGTTGTAGAGCTGGCGACAGCTTTCGCAATGACAGAACAACGACAGCTTGGGCTGGCCCTTGGCCGTCATCGTCACGTGACCACAGTCACAGCTCAATTCGTAGGTCTCGCTCATGCTGTTGAACGGTTTCGAGTGTTGTCTTCATAACAGCACGTACCGGCGATGTAATCCTATAACTCGGGTAACTCGAGTCACTCTTGCGGCTTCGTTCCTTGGGTCTATCCGCAGATATCACAGCCTGCCTTGAACAACGAAGCCATAAAAAAACCGGCGCCCCGAAGGACGCCGGTTTGATCAGCCAGACGCCGGTCGGAACCTAGCCCAGCACTTCTTCCATCTTGGTGCCGATTTCGGCGGTGGAGCGCACGGTGGCGACACCGGCGGCTTCAAGCGCGGCGAACTTGTCGTCGGCCGTGCCCTTGCCGCCGGAGATGATCGCCCCGGCGTGGCCCATGCGCTTGCCCGGGGGCGCGGTCACGCCCGCAATATAGGCCACGACGGGCTTTTTCATGCTGTGCTTGATGAACTCGGCGGCTTCTTCTTCGGCGGTGCCGCCGATTTCGCCGACCATGACCACGCCTTCGGTCTGCGGGTCGTTTTCGAACATCTCCAGCACGTCGATGAAGTCCAGGCCGTGGATCGGGTCACCGCCGATGCCGACACAGGTGGACTGACCCAGGCCGTTATGGGTGGTCTGGAAGACGGCTTCATAGGTCAGCGTGCCCGAACGGGACACGATGCCGATCTTGCCCTTCTGGTGGATGTGCGCCGGCATGATGCCGATCTTGCACTCGCCCGGCGTGATCACGCCTGGACAGTTGGGCCCGACGAGTACGGAGTCGGACTCGTCCAGTACCGAGCGCACCTTGAGCATGTCCATGACCGGAATATGCTCGGTGATGCAGATGATGGTCTTGATGCCCGCGGCCTCGGCCTCGAGGATGGCATCGGCGGCGAACGGCGCCGGCACATAGATCATCGTGGCGTTGGCGCCGGTCTCGCGAACGGCCTCGGCGCAGGTGTTGAACACCGGGCGCTCGAGATGGGTTTCACCCCCGCGACCGGGTGTGACGCCGCCCACGATGTTGGTGCCATAGGCCATGCACTGTTCGGAGTGGAACGTGCCCTGGCTGCCGGTGAAGCCCTGGACGATGAGTTTGGTGTCGTTGTTGACGAGAATGCTCATGAATCGATCCTGATCTTGAAATCGTGTGGCTTGACGACGGCAGCGCTTACTTGCCGGCCTCGGCGACGACCTTCTTGGCCGCGTCGGTCAG
>MDTG01212953.1_pt1 | contig 27332 bp, 20 predicted proteins | sample 811421 | NCBI WGS metagenome assembly MDTG01 (sample SAMN05326645, study PRJNA326480) | marine metagenome | isolation source: seawater | place: Pacific Ocean: South East | collected 2011
CGCCGTAGTAGGGATCAGGGACGTTTTCACCACAGAGTTCCGGGTGGTAATCGAGCATCAGCTCGATGCGTGCAGGACTGGCCCCGACCGCCTTGACCTGATCAAGGATTTCAGCATCCGAACAGAGGATGAGATCGAATGACTCCAGATCCTCTGGGGTCAGCTTCCTGGCACTGCCTTCCAGAAGGACACCGTGTTCCCTTGCGGTGGATACCATTCTCGAATCAGGTGATTGACCGGCATGCCAGCCACCTATGCCCGCCGAATCGATATGGATGTCCTCAAGGCCACGCGCCTTCGCATGATGTCTGAGGAGCGCCTCGGCCATCGGGCTTCGGCAGATGTTGCCAAGGCATACGAAGAGGATTCGGACTTGAGAGCTCATGACGACTCCGAATTTGTTGTCGACAGCTTGTTTCGCCTTGAGATGCCCATGCGGACGCCAATCAGGGCCATGAGACTGTAGATCGCGATGAAGACGATGTACAGCACCAGCATGCGGACTTCCCCCATCAGCGTCAGTATGCCCAGGGATGCGCCGATCGTGGCCATGACTATCTCGATGCCGTAGATCGCCAACACCGCCTGTTTCACACCACCAAGCCATGACTTGAGTACATGATGTAGATGACGTGCATCGGGAGCCGACATGCTCAGACCCTGCACCTTCCGGCGGCAGATCGCGAGAATGGTGTCGATGATGGGAACACCGAATATCAGAAGGCCTGCAAGCACCAGATGCGTCTCACCCTGCTCACCAAGCATGAGAATGATCACGACGCAGCAGTATCCAAGCAGGAGAGAGCCACAGTCACCCAGAAAGATGGTCGCCGGATTGAAGTTATGAGGCAGGAATCCAAGCACCGCCCCGAGCAACGCCATGCACAGCGTAATTCTTGCTCCCGACAGCGTCGACCCCTCTGAAACGACGATGTCATCTGGAATGTAGCGTGAGATCACATTGAGATCCGAGGCAGTCAGTGTCGATGCCATCACGAGCGACAGCACGAGAAGGCCCACTGCGATGATGGCGACCGTGCCACTCAATAGGCCATCGAGTCCATCGATCAGATTGGAGGCGTTGCATCCACCGAGAACGAATGCCGCAATGATGAATGTTCCCATCCAGTATGTGACATCGATGGGCAAATCGATGAATCCCAGAGGTATCGAGAATTCGATGATGGGCATGCCAAAGAGATAGCCAAGCAGACCGGCCGCTACCTGGGTACCGATGTCGTTGACCGCCAGAAGAGCAGCAGCCACGAGCTGACCCGCGATCTTCAGCCTGGGGTCCCAGCCCCAGACGTCATCGGCTAGACCCGTGAACGTGATCGCGAGCATGCCACCGACAATGGAGAGCGGAAGCGGCCTGTAGGCGTAGGGTTCATCGACAACCAGCAGGTAACCGATCGCTATACCGACCAGCACACCCGTGAATACTGCCAGACCACCTAGATACGGGGTCGCCTTCTTGTGAATCTTTCTCGCATCGTCCGGATCATCGACTACTCCTGTGATCAAGGCGACTTGCCTGAAAACAGGCGTCAGGAACAGGACCACGATGAATGAACAGACGAGAACCGGAAGGTAGTTGACGAACAGCGACCATGAGGTGACGCCACCAACGACAACCGCCTCCGACGTGTCCAGGATGCCCATACTCATGAGAGCCAGTCCCGACTGCTTGCTCTCATCATCTCGGCGATGTCCCGTATGGTCTGAACGAGTTCATGTCGTGGAGAGAAATCGAATACCGATCTGAGCTTTGAGACATCGGGCCTTCGATGGATCATGTCCTCTATTGCATGTCCATAGGCCTGCTCATAGGACAGGAATTCGATCTCGGATGGACTTGCCAGAATCTCTACGACCAGCTTGGCCAGACTAGTCATGGAAATGGGTTCATCTCGACCCACGTTGATGACTGCACCGGCCATGCCTTCATTCCTGACGATCCTGGGCAGCACTTCCGCCACATCACGGACATCGCAGAAGCATCTCGTCTGATCCCCTGTGCCATACACCTGAAGAGGCTTGCCGAGCAATGCGGCATTGACGAAGCGAGGTAGAACCATCCCCCACTTCCCCCGCTGCCTTGGCCCGACCGTGTTGAAGAACCTGGTGATCACGACAGGAAGTCCGTGATCGCGATACCAGGCCAGACCGAGAAATTCATCGATCGCCTTGGAACATGCGTAGGACCATCGCGGCTCCGTAGTCGGGCCGAAGACGAGATCCGCACTTTCCTTGAATGGGATGTCCTCTGATTTTCCGTAGACCTCGGATGTGGAGGCGAGCAGTGTCGGCACCTTGCATGCCGATGCGAATCTGAGAATGGCCAGTGTCTCATGGACATTGGTCTCGATCACATGGACAGGCTGCTCCACGACCAGTCGAACTCCGACAGCAGCTGCGAGATGATGGATCTCGTCGAACGAAGACGGATCGAGATCCTCAAGCCCAACAGAGACGGTTTCCTGGATGAAATGGACTCTTGACTGATCGCATGCGACCAGATTCTCGGTACTGCCCGTGGAAAGGTCATCGATGATCGTCACTCGGTCTCCATCAAGGAGAAGACGCTCGACGAGGTGGGAACCAATGAAACCAGCACCGCCAGTAACCAGAATGTGTCGAGAGGATTCCGAACTGGACATGGGCATGTATTTCAAGCGTTTGAGCGGACGTTGCTGAATGGAGTCGTGAACTAGTCTTCGATTTCGGTGTACTTGGCCATGAGACGGTAGTTCTTCTTGAAGTATCCACCTGCCGTCTGACGAGGACGATTCAAGATGACTCCAAGCATGTCCGCCTGGGTATCTCCGAACTGACCGACCAGACGGGCAATCAAGCCTCGCTGTTCCTGCCCGGCCTGTACGACGAGACAGACGGAATCGACCCTGTTCGCGAGAATCATGGCATCACCGGCTGCAACGGCAGGCGCCGTATCTATGAGAATGCAGTCGTACCGACTTCGCAGTTCTGCCATGACTGAGGAGAACGACGCATCGTTGAACCGTTCGTAGACCCTGCTCGCCGGAGTTCCCGGGCCGATCACATCGATTCCATTGCTGGATGTGATGGCCTGATCGAATTCGGTGCTGCCTCCCAGAAGATCACCCAATCCCAACTTGCCATCATCCTCCAGATCGAAGATTGAATTGACATTTGGCTTGCGGAAATTGGCATCGACGACAACCACCTTCAATCCACCCGCTGCTGCGGAGAGCGCAAGGTTGGAGAGAACGGTCGTCGTACCCGAGCCGGGCATGCCGCTGGCGAGCATCAGGGAACCATGCCCCTGCCGACTCATTGATCGACGAATGGCATTCCAGGCCTGACGACAGCTTTCCGCCATGACACTGTCGGGATGATGTTTCTGAATCAGTTCAGGCGCATCGGGCATCGTCGGATCGTCCTCCGTGTCCGGAATGACTCCAAGCAGTCTCGTTCCGGGAACGACCAGGAGATCGCTGGGCGTGTGTATTCGCTGATCGGTGAGCGCTCTCAGGAAGATGTAGGCGAGATAGCAGCCCATGCAGAGAACCACCGCTAGTGGAACCACGATTTCAGGCTTCGGGAATGAGACAAATCGAGGCATCTCTGCCGTGGTGACCTGCCTGACTCGCGATGCATCGGCACGGAGCTTCATCAGATTCACGCTGTTCATCAACTGGAGGTGCTCGTCTCTCTGTCGTTCCAGCAGATCTCTCTGTGAAACGTAGGATTCGAACAACGACGCGTCGGATGCCAATGCACGCATCCTCGCATCCTTCTCCTCGAGGTCGGTCTCGATTCGTTCCACCAGGCTCTTGAGCCGGTTGATTTCGGAGGACCACTGCCGAAGCCTGGCATTCAGGTTTCGCTTCAACAACTCATCGGTCTTCGCCTCGATCTGCTGTTGTGTTCCGCGAATACTGGCTTCGATCTGCAGAATCTGGTTCGATGTGGCATGAAAGCGCTCTCGAAGCGAACGTTCCTCCGCCCGATAGGTCTCGAGGACACGTATCTGGCTTTGTACGGAGGGATCGTTTTCAGCCTCGACCACATCATCCGAAGTGGGCTCGACAGTACCTTCCAGCTTGGCAGCGGTCTGCATGTACTGGGATTCCGCACTCGTCAGATCATTGCGAGCGGCGGTCATGGATTGGGTCAGGTTGTTCACTTCGGAGGCCGTTTGAGAGAATCGCGGATCGTCGAGCGTGGTGATGCCCTTGGACACGATGAATCCCTGAATTTCGTCACGAAGGTCCTGAAGCGCATGACGTGTGCGGCGGAGCTGATCTTCGAACAAGGACTCGTTGTCGCTGAACTGCCTTTCATCGAGACGCTTCAGCTTCGAGCCATAGGTTCGAGCGATGGCATCGAGCACCTTGGGCACATCCGCAGGCTTGGCAGCCGACCATTTCAGACTGAATAGATTCGTGTCCTTGTAGATGGGGGTGCTTAGCGTGGTCTGCAGATCATCCACAGCATTCTCGACCATGGGCTGGTTGGAGATGGGGTCGATGAAATTCATCGTCAGCCACTGGGTACCTCTGACATTCGGGTCCAGAATGGCTGTTTCGAGCACATCGCGTTCCACGATGAACTTGGTCTGCGTCTTGGCAATCCGGTCAACCGCCTTGGTGTCGATCGAGTCCCGTGTACCGATTTCGGTAGCATCACTCAGTCCGGGCCTGATCTCAAAGATGATTTCGGAACTGTACTGGGGCGAATAGACCAGCAGCGAGAAATAGGCGCCCGTTCCCAGGCCGACGCCGATCAAGAATGAAATCAACAAACCAAACACATGTTGTCGAATGATCCGAATTGGATCTATCGTGACCCCACCCGCAGCGGGTGAACCGCTTCGCGGGCGCGACGAGGGTTGTGAAGAACGTCCACCTGGATTGCTCGTGGGTTTCGACATCTGCTCTACGTAGCCTCCTGATTGCCCACTTATCGGGCTCAATTGCTAAACCTGGACTCAACCTGCAGCAGCAACTCGCTCCTGCAATGCCTGAGCCTTGGCCTTCATGGCCTCATCATCGGCAATTTCCAGTGCCAAACGCACCTGCTCTCTGGCCTTTTCTACGCGGTTCTGGCTCAAATAGATCTCTCCAAGATGCAAATGGGCTCTGGAAGTGGCCTGACGGCGGATTGACTGCGAAATCAGATCCTCACCTTTAGCCACCTGACCGGATTTGAAGAAGGCCCAGCCCTCCGCATCGATCAATGAGGCGTTCCTCGGCATGATCTTCGTGGCCTGTTCGGCGAACTGAATCGCCTTTTCAGGGCTCTGGGAATGATCTGCATAGAGCATCGCGATGCTGCCGAGGATTTCGGCATCCTGAGGCCGATAATCTAGCTGCTTCAATCTTCCGACGAGCGCGGCGTCATAGTTTCCAAGTTGCTCCTGGATGGTCGCCAGTGTGTCGATTACCGCGGGGTTGTCGGGATCGAGATTGATGGCCTCCTCTGCAAAGGGAAGCGCCTCCTGGGAGTTATTGCCCAGGGTGGCCAGCAGATAGGCGTAGTTGTTCAGGGCCATCGAGTCACCCGGACTCAAATCCACAATCTGACGATATGTGCCTTCCGCATCCGTGTTCCTACCGGAGTCCAACTGCAGGCTACCGAGCATGGATAGTGTCTCAACAACTCTCTCTGGATTGTCCTGACGGGCTTTTTCCACCGCCTTGGACTGCCAGTCAAGTGACTTGTCCCAAGTCTCAGGAGAATCCCATCGACTCCAATAGAGAGCCATTCCGGAGAGATCCTCGATGGTCAGCTCACCCTCGATTGAATTCAAGGCAAAGGATTCACCCGCCATCGGATCTTCGTTGGCGAAGACGACCTGAACATCCTCGAACCAGCTCGGCAACCACGCTCTGGAGAGATCACCAGACTCGAACGAGCTCAGATAGGAATCCCTGGCCAACTTGATTCGAGCCTTGGCCTGTGCATTGGCACGCACTCGTGAGAGTGCCTTGGCCTGAATCGACTGCAAGAACGGACTCGAACGGAGAATTCGCTGATGGGTCTGGACCATCTTCAGTGCGGAATCATGATCCCACCGCTCCGTCGATCGAGTCACATCATTCAGTCGAGCCAGCAGCCTGATTGAAGGTTTGATGTTGAACGCATCGATGTAGGCGGTGGTCGCGTCGTAGACATCACCTTTTCGATACATGAAATCGCCCAGCATCTCATGCCACACCGGCGAATCGGGCTCAAGGACAACGGCTGCCCGAATCACATCCTCAGCGCGGTCGGGGCTTCCCGAATCCATATGCGCCGCGACCAGTCTCTCCCGAACAGATCGTGCGGTCGGGCTCGATCGGAGAAACTCCTCCAGATCCAGAATCGCACCTCGCATGTTGTTGGATGCCTGCTGTATGTCGGCCCGCAGGAGAATCAGATTTTCATTGCCTCCAGCAACCAGACTCGCGCCATCCAGAACCTTCTCGGATTCGACAAGCAGATTGGCATCTCTGGTACGGATGAATTCGGTGAGCAGGCTACGAGAGAGAAGCTCATAGGCTCGAGCCTGATCCGGATCGATGCGGATAGCGTTTCTCAAATGATCGCGATACTGACTGATCGCCAGCTTTTCGGATTCGGCGTCACCCCTGGCCCCCGCTATCGCGGCCTCTCTCTCGGAGAGAAACGCATCCAGCATTGAGACCTCGTACAACCTCCCACCAATCTCCCTGAGAATGGCGAGTTCACGACGACCTTCTTCGAACTGCTGTGTCCTCAGATAGCTTTCGATCAATCTGTCCCTGAGCACGACGTCCGCATCCGGTACTTCAAGTGCGGACTTCAGATACCCAATGGCTTCCTTGTATTCACGCTGGGAATAGAGCACTGAGCCGAGTGCGGCATCAATCTCCCTCTTGCTGGACTGGATCTTGAGATTTTCCTTCAGAAGAAGAATCGCTTCACCGATTCGCTGATTGTCGATCAGGAACTGAGCGGATGCCATGACCTGCACGGGTCTGTCGGCCCTTGCATCGACGCTGTTGAGATACCTCCTCAGGACACCCGCCGCCTTGTCCGACAACTGCCTGTCGATGTAGATGCGGGCGTGCATGATGGCCTGATAGAAATCCTCGTCATCGCTGGTCTCGATGCCGCTCAGGATCTCATCCATGATCTGATCCCACTGCAACTGGAGCTGGCCAAGCATTTCAGCCTGCCGAGTGGCCGACAATCCCAACCACTCGCGAGCGGCAATCAAGCGTTTGCCGTTTTCATCCAGGAACATCTCGTGGGTCGGCTCAAGCATCGCCAGCAGTGCCGCCAGACGGATGGCGTTGTCCCGGTCTTCCGGCTTCTGCTTCCATTTAGCGGTTCTTCGATTGAAGACTATTCCCGGATCACCAAACCTGGCCTCGGCCTCCAACCACAGATTCGTGATCTTGTCATCATTGCTGAACTTCTGTGAAGACTCCCTCAGAACAGCCAACGCTCTCGCTGAATTGCCATCGGGCCTGAGCAGGAGCATCACATACTTCTGCAAGGTCGCTGCACTGGTCGGATTCAGACGGAATGATTCCTCGTAGGCACGCTCCGCATTGGCCATGTCGGAACTGAGTTCATATCCCCAGGCAAGTGTTCGCCACGCAAGATCAGACCAGCTCGCGAGTTCTGTCGCCCTTTGTGCGGCACTGATACCCCTGGCAATGGATTCCGAGGCGTCCTCTTCCAAGTCGAGCTTGCTGGCCGCTATGGCCAGTTCGAGCCTGGCTTCGGCGAGATTGCCTTCAACCTTGTCGAAGTTCAGCTCTCGAGCCTTCGGAAGCATGTCCCTGGCCTTCTGGAAATCACCTTCATTGAGGTATTCCTCGAATCGACCTATGTAGGCACCGGCGACAGTGTTCACCGCGGAATCCGCAGCTGCACGGTATTCCGGCATTGCCTCTCGAGCCGCCGCGGCGACCTTCAGATGCAGCTCACTGCGGTCGAAGTTCCCGGCTTCCTTTGTGGATTTCGCAAGCTGCTCCCTGACCTTCGCGAGATTTCTCAGATTCTCGTAGATCATCGCATCGCATTCCAGCGGATCCTTATACCGGTCCTTGCAATAGATCTTGACACCTTCGACCGGATCCCCGTACCTGACACGAAGAAGCTTGAGACGTTCATTGTTGGGTTGTAGCTTGGAAGCCTTGTCAATGTAGAGCTGGGACTTGTCGGCATCTCCACCGATGGAATAGGCATGAGCCAATCCCACCAGGATCCGGATGTCCTCGTTGCCATTGGCCAGCTGATTCAACAGGATCTGCTGAGCGGCAGTGGTGTCCCCGTCATCGATCGCCTGATCCGCCTGAGCAAGTGCCAGAAGTACCGGATCCGAAATGTCCTCCGGTATCCCCTGACCACTCATCTCCATCACTTTCAGTGATTCGAATGCCTGAGCCAGAATCTGATTTCGTTCTATGACGGCTGGAGGCAGCTGTCGGAATATCGCGGCGCCCTTGCCTGGTTCCTGCAGTCGCCCGTAGAGTTCCGCCAGCTGGAGATGGTTTCGAAGATCACTGGGGTAGGCCGTTATGGACTCTTTCAGCCGTTGCTCCGCAAGACCGTTCTGGCCGTTCTGCTCCAATGCACCGGCTGCGAGCCGCAATGTTCTGGCTGAAGGCGATCCCTGGGCGATGACCTTCTCGAAAAGCCCCGCAGCCTGTGCATACTCCCGATCTGCCATCGCGATCTTGGCGTCCGCTTCAAGCAGCATCACATTGTCATCTTCCCCGGCGACCAGATCGCGGAGCGTGTCCCTGTAGATGACCAGTTGAGCGTATTCCTCGGACCGATCTGCATCGGACTGCATGACGAACAACGCATGTTGGGTATCGAATGCGAGCTTGGCGGCCATCTTCTTGTAGCCCCATTGGGTGCGGGCCTCGAGGGAGATGGGCTTGGGTTCCATCTCGATCATCTCAATGGCGGTGGCCAATGCAGCCTCGTATTCACCCTCGGCGAACTGGCTCTTTGCCAGGTTGTATCGGAAACGATCATTCTCCGGATTGACCTCGATGGCCGCCTCGAGAATCTTCGCCGATCTGTTCTCGCCCTCGAATCCATCGGCAAGCCTGAGATACCGAACGATATCCATGATCGCGGATTCATTATCGATGGCGCGGGATGAAACGATCAACTCCGCGGTAGCCAGAGAATCCTCGACTCGATCGCGAGTCTCCTGAATTTTCTCGATGGATATGGATCCGGGCTCTCGAATGTTCTTGCCGATGTGCCAGAGCTGGTCGACGTAGGCGTCCCGAAGCATTTCCAGGACCGTGTAGACACCCTGTGGATTGGTCTCGACCGCCTTCTTGAAGGTTTCCTTGGCCAGGACCAGATTACGTTCCTCTTGGGCGTAGCGGCTTTCAAGCCCGAGTCGCCGAGCTACCGCCATTCGACCGAACGCCAGTTTGGCCAGACCGATATCACTGTCCGGAACGAGTTCAAGATGCTTCTCAAGATCCGCTTCACCCGGAAAACGAATGTTTCCCATGCCGTCGATGTTGTCGGTCAGCTTCTCGTCCTCCAAGAGGAGATCGCACGCCCCTCTCAGGTAGTAGGCCCTGGCGACGATATCCGTGTTCTCGGGCAGACGATCGATGGTATTGGTGGCGACCTGGCGCAAGAGAGTCCAGAAGACCCGATCGCCCGTCAGCAAGGCTGCACGGTAATGCTCCTCGAGAACGCGTGATGCCTTCGACTCCTCTTCACCTAGCGGCGCATGGAGCGAGGCCTGCTGGAGAAGCTGCAGATATTGCTGATACATCTCCGAGGCCTGCTGCGGCGTTTCAGGGTAGCGCTGAGCCCATACATCCAACAGCTTGTTCGTGGCCTCGATGTTTCCGGGCTGCTTCTTGAGAACACGACCGAAATAGCTGCCGGCCTTCTTCAGATCACCCGCTTCGTAGTATTCGTTTGCGGTACGAAGATTGCGATCCACATTGCCTTTCAATCTCAGGAAGAGCAGCCCCCCGATGATTCCCAGACCCATCACGATCAGCAAACCGATGATGGTCAGCATTCGATAGTTGACGCGTGATGTCTTCTTCTTCTTGTTCTTAGGCATTGTTGCTTTTCCTGCAGTACATGCTGAGTGCTATTGCGTATCGGTATCGGCGGACACGTCCACCCAGTCGGGAAGACACCGGGCTATCTCGGGAATCATAGGTTCCATGAAGGAGTTGGACAGTTCAAGGAATCTCTCTGTGCTCAGGGGCTCTTCCCAGGCTGTCGTGAGCTGGACCTTGCAAAAATAGGCTTTCTTGTCCTCTGGCTTGAATGCCAGCAACTTGACTCCCCAGGGATCAGGTGTCAATCGGCCATTGGCGATGAAGAAATAACCTGCGAATACGGAAAGATCCGGATTTGCAGGACTCCCGAACCTGGTCGTACGAAGCTTGAAATCACCGATCGGCAATCGAATGACTTCTTCCAGATCGCCCTCCCGTTCAAGAGTGACCATCCTGTACGACTCTCCGTCGAGTTCATGGTCCGGGTCGACGATCCAGCCGGACTCGTCTATTTCCAGATCGTAATTGATCGGCTCTGCCTGCTCCTGAGTGAGGCCACCCGCCACGAGACATCGATCGGGTACATGGGGGATCGTGTCGATATGGCCCGTGTAATACGCCACGTGAAGCTGCATGGGAGGCTCGCCGGGACTATCGGTGTTGAAATACTGCCTGGTCAGGTATCGCTGTGTTCCAAGCTGCTCGACCCCCGCGTCGTCCATTCGATACTCGGACTCCCGAGAAGAGATCCATGGACCCACCTTGTAGGGGATCGTATCGAGCGCGTGTCGAGGGGCGACTGGCTCCTTCTCGAGATAGACACCCAATGATTTCGCCGCCAGCTGTATGGACAGCCCTCCACCGACAAGCAGAATGATCGCTGTCAAGAAGGCGATTCGGGTGTTGGAGGCGAATCGGACATCCACACGCGCCTCATCTTCAGTGCCTGCTCTCGACGAGATCTCATCATCGACGATCAGTTGTTTCAGCAGCCAGACGATACCCATGTAGATGAGGAATGCGGGCACGAGCCACAACAAGCCGACCATGGTGTGAAAATCACCTGCCGCGAACGCGCTGTCCTGGGTTGCCAGGATACCCAGCGTCATGACCCGGAGAATATTGACGAAGACCGCCGTCGGAAAAGCTAGCAACACCAGAAGAACGCGTTGGACGATGGTCCAGACGACCATCCATCCTCTCCCCTTGAGACTGGGCCCCATGGCTCTTTTACTGAACAACCGCTTGAACATGATCCATAGAGTCAGGAATGGATACCGCGTCTTGAATGGGAAACCCGCATAGGCGATCGCAACACCCAGGGCCAGAAAGGCGACAAGCATTCGCATGCCCGAACAAGCCTCGGCGATGTTGACGGGCACCATTTCTCCCTGATGGAACAGCTGGAGCGTGTTACCCGATCTTTCAACGTCGAATCCAATCAATGACAAGCCGTAGAAGGAACCCACTGCGGCAATGTCCTGAAGCTGATACGTGACGATTTCCAGGAGACGATCGGAGACTGTCTGCCCGAAGATGATGAGATAGAGCGTAGGGAACCACAGCCATCGCATCGCCTTCCATCCACAGAAGAAGAGGATGATCCCGAAGATGCTCAGCCCGACGCCAAATCCCATGATGTTGTGGTGGCGAAGAACAATGGGCCCCAACGCGCTCATGCTGTAGACGATCACACCCAGAAGGATCAACGCGAAGCCCGACCAGGCAATCGAGAACGGCTCCGCAAAGACACGTTGTCTGTTCAGATAGACGAACCAGCATGAGATGAAGGGGATTACGAGCGTATGACCCCAATCCGCCTGTTCCTGAATGGCCCAGTGGAACTGCCTTTGCAGGAAGGACCAGAAAATCCATATGAATACAGCCGACAACGCGACCAATGCACCGCCAAGCCATGGATCAACCCCGGCCATTGAAGGCTGCTCGTTCAAGGTCGATGGATGTGAAGGTTGTTGAGTGCTCATGTCCAGATCACGACAGAAGATGCTGAACAGAACTTCGAATACCGATCAAGTTCGAACAGGATCGGAATGGCATCAGACAATGCTAGTTGTTGCCGATGTTGGAAGGTGGTGCACCGAATACATCGTTACCGAAGTTCCTGTCCAGTAGAAATGCGAATCCATAGTTGGCTCTAAGCCCATTGCGAACGATCGCCAGGGGATAGGCCAAGAAGTTTGTTCCAATGATTATGTGATCATTCGGCTTCAAGTAGATATCCGGCTCGGTCCTTCGACGAATCGCTGCCAGATTGAGACGGATCGTCGCCTCTCGATGTTCGCCCACTTCCCGAATCAGATCGACTCTTTCAGGTATGGCGAGGGAACTGAGACCGCCAGCGGCCGCGATGAGCCTGCTCAGTGTCAGTTCGTCCGTTGTCGGAAGGTTGTAGACACCTGGACGAAGAATCTGCCCATCGATGTAGACGATTCCAACCGGCGGACCATCGACGAAGATCTGATCCCCGGGCCTGATGACGACGTTGTAGCTGTTGTCACCATGACTCAGACGCTTGTAGGGGATCTCGATGACCCGTTCCAGAACGAGATCCTGGACGACGGACGAATCTTCCGCCTTGGCCATCTTGGCCACCTTTGGATCGGAGCTCTTGACCCGGACCCATTCCTTGCGTTCAGGGACGTACACGTAGGCATTGTCGCTGGAGGGCATGGAACTTGAGCCCTCGTTGATGTCGTCGACATCCACTGCCTGGGGCCGCTGAACTCCGGGAGACAGGACATCATCGATATCGACAATGGGCTCATCCTGAGGCATCCAGGCAGCTGGAGTTGAGGTCCTGTTGTTGTTCAACTGGTTGATCAGCTGCTCGATATCAACAGCCGCCGGCTGGGATGTGGAGGAACTGGTTGAACTCGAATCAACAGTCGATGAGCTGGAGGAGCCTGTTGTCACAGACGCACCACCCGACGTGTCACCGCTGATTTCATAATGAGGCTTGAATTCATCCGAGAGATTGACTTGGCGAACGAGATAGATCTTGTCCGTACTCAAGGGTGGACCACCAGCCATCGCCAAGGCATCGAGCAGTCGCAGATCCGGATCCTGAAGGGTGAACCTTCCCGGACTCGAGATATGCCCGTACATCGTGTAGGTAAAGGCACCACCCTGGGTGATGTCGACTGATACCGTTGGATCGATGGGGCCCTTTCCACTTGACTTGAGCGCCCTGACTATTTCATCACGCAGTCCATGCGACGTTCGTCCAGCTGCTCGCACCGGGCCCACTTCCGGAATATTGATGTTGCCGGAAGGATCCACTCTTCGACTGAACGGAAAGAAGGCGCCACGCTGATAGAGCTCGTAGATCTCAACCTGGATAGTGTCACCGGGAGTCACTCGATAGGACAGATCGCTTGGGACGAGATCCTCTGGCATGACACTCGTTGTCTGGCCCCAGAGATCAGTACCCGGCTCGATGGCGTCGATTCGAGTGAGGATCGGCATCGTCGTCGGAGCCGTGGCAAACCGTCCAGTAACGGATGGATCGAAGAATGAGTTCACTTCACAGCCAGCAGACAGCAACACAAATCCGAGTATCCCAAGAATGGAAAACACCCTGAATCTGTCGGTCCTGAGGCTACCGTATCTGTGACGCGGCACTGACATTCTTCCTTCCTGAAGCCCGTTGGCCATAACTACGATGCACCAAATCTCTTACCCATGCCCGAATTGAATCGAGATGAATGCTAAATGTACTCTACGCAGGTCCTGAGGGCCTGTTCTCGGCTTTATTCATCGACGCGATCCTTATATGGAGTTGATAATGAAACCTCATAAAGGGATGAATTCAAAAGCTTCTCTCCGAGGCTCGTCCGCGATAAACTCTAGGGATGCCTCCTGCCTGCTCAGACCAAAGAAAACCACGCCACCCAAGACCCCTTGGTGGCGACACTGCTCGCCAACATGTTGGTGAGCAACAGGTAAGCCTCACTGGAATGGTGCTCAACAACGCCTCTGAGACTCCATACCAAATGGCTGTCGGCCGCAAGCCTGCCTGGATTAGAGCGCAAGCCCCTGGTGGAGAAGCCTTTAGAAAAACCAAGGAATTGATCGACGCTCATGGCCTCCATACCGTTTGCCAGGAAGCCTCATGCCCCAATATCGGTGAGTGCTGGAGTCGAGGTACCGCCACGATCATGATTCTGGGCGATACATGCACGAGATCCTGCGGGTTCTGCAACGTCAAGACAGGCAGGCCTCCCCAGGTCGATACCGATGAGCCTCGTCGAGTTGCGGAACTACTCAGCAGAGTCGATCTGAATCATGTCGTCATCACATCCGTCGATCGTGACGATCTCAGCGATGGAGGTGCCGCGATCTGGGCCGAAACCATCGAAAGAGTCCATGAATCCTGCCCTGATCTCTCCGTTGAAGCACTTGTTGGTGATTTCAAGGGATCAAAGCAGGATCTGGATGTCGTGATCAGATCCAGGCCCGAGATCCTGTCGCACAACATGGAAACGGTCAAGCGAATGCATCCCGCGGTCAGGCCACAGGCCGACTATGACCGCTCTCTGCAGGTACTTCGCCGGATAAGCGATGCCGGGCTCGTGTCCAAGACCAGCATCATGGTCGGAATCGGTGAAAGAGACGATGAGATCGAAACCGTGCTATCCGACATCCGACAGATCGCCGACGCCGACATCGTAACCATTGGCCAATATCTGCAACCAACTCGGAATCACCTACCAATCGATCGCTGGGTTCATCCGGATCAATTCGAGACCTACCGCGAGCAGGGACTTGATATGGGATTCAAGGTTGTCGAATCCGGTCCGTTGGTACGCAGCTCCTATCACGCCGAAGAACAGGCCAGAAAGCTCTCACCCGCTGACGAGCACACTGCGGGAACGATGAAATCACTGCTTTCCAAGGCACGTGACAATCGCCTCTAGTCCATCTGAACAGTCCGAATGGCCGGAATAATCGGCGTCTTCATGCATGCCGATCGCCAAATCCGATCTGACGAATTGACTTGATCCAACTTCAATTCGACATTGGGCTCATGCTTCATGACCAATCAATGTCCAGATCCTGCCAGAACTCCGGTCTGGATAACAGACGTACCGAATCACGAACCAAGACAGACCGAGAGGTGCTCATAGCCTGGCACCACGCACCCGATCAGGGCGCACGCTACGGCGTTGTCAACGAGAGTCAGGGAGGTTGCCTGATCACCAGTACCGTTCCGCTCATCGAAGGGATGACGGGGATGGTCCTGGGTCGGATTCCCGCAAAGGGACATAGACATTCGTCTCTTGTCGTTGCCTGGTCTAGACCCGTGGATGGCACGTGGCATGTCGGCCTGCGATATCTCTCGTAGCCTGACGCCGAATCATCCAGCCCACTTGTGGGCATTGCTCAGGGAATTGTGCCTATGCAAGCCGGCCTCGCGGAAGGCGTCACGCAGTCTTTCAAGAGCAGCCTGCTCTATCTGGCGAACCCGTTCTCTGGTCAGACCGATTTCCAGACCGGCCTCCTTGAGCGTCAAGGGGTGACGTCCCTCAAGTCCGAAACGCATGCGAATCACTCTTGCCGCCATGGGCTCGAACGTGGAGATCAACTGCCGCATCTTCTCCATGTCCTCGGATCGCTCGGCAACGACCTGACCCGATTCGAAGAGGTCGTCGGCCTGGCCCTCCACCGTTCCGATGGAACCATCATCATCGAGATGACTCCCTGTCGGCACCGATCGAGTGGCGGCCATCGTTCTCTGAATGATCGCCAACTTGCTTCGGGGGACATTCATGGCATCAGCCAGTTCATCCGAGGTCGGCGATCGGCCCAACTGTACCTCCAGTTGCTTGACCGTCCTGTCCCATGCCGCCATTCGCTGCCGCATGTAGGTCGGAACGTGGAGATGCTGACCGAACTCCATGACGGCCTGCTTGATGGTCTTTCGAATCCACCAGGTGGCATAGGTGGAGAAACGATTTCCCATGGCAGGGTCGAATCGTTCCACCGCTCGAATCAGACCGACATTGCCCTCATTGATCAGATCCTGCAATGAAAGGCCGGTACGCATGTTCTGTTTGGCGATACTCACCACCAGACGGAGGTTGGCCTGGATCATCCGACGCTTGCAATCCAGACAGTGATCATTGATCACTCCCCAGGCAAGCACCTTCTCCTGCTCGGCTGTCAGAAGCGGAATGCGACTTATCTGCTGGAGATAGAGGTCGAGATTACTGCGAAGTTCGGAACATCCCATATGGCAATCCCACGCACGGTCCGTGCTGTGTTTCAATGGTTCATGAGTTGTCGGTCAAAGAGTGAGACGTAGAGAAATGGGGCCAATCCGAGGATTCGCCTCAATTGATACGTCACCGGGTGGAACGAGTTCGCCGGTTCATCGAATAGGGACCGGAATCGGTTTTCAGCCCTTGGGAGCGGGTTCAGACTCGATTCCCTGCTCCTTGGCCCTCTTCTCGATACCTCCTAGGAAGATCTCCGCCAAGGCTTCATAGATGGCGGTCTTGCATACGAGGTGCGAGCACTCGTAACCCACTATGGCAGCCACCATCAGAGGCAGTGTCACAAAGCGTGCATCGGTCATTTCAATCATGATGACAAAGACAGTGATGGGGCTTTGAACGACACCGGCAAAATAACTCACCATGAAGAGCATGATCACGAATTGCGGATTGATCCCCCCGAAGAGATCGTGGAACAGATCGGCGCACATGTTCCCCAGACCGGCCCCGACCGAGAGACTGGGATCGAACAGCCCTCCCGGAATGCCGCTGATAAGACTGAAGTAGTTGCCACCTGCCTTGGCGAATGGGTACCACCAGGGATACCCCTCCGGTCGATGCCATTGATCGTAGAAATCCCGTTCATCGGCATCACCGAGGGTCTTCCAGGCCATGTCGATCTCCGCGACGGAGTTGTCGAGAATGTCCTTGTCCGTGATGAGCGTCCGCTGGCTCACCAGACTCTTGTAGGCGACATAGAGCTCTTCCGTGGTCGCCGTCTTCTCCTGCTCCAGGACGCCGTAGTAGTCCGTGCCGCGATACATGAGTATGGCACGCGCCTGTGGATAGCCACTACCGTACGACTGACCGTCACTGGCCAGTCCGAGACCCGCCAGACACAGTCCGAGCGCACCGGCAGTCAGATATGGATGCTTGCGGACATTCCTGTTGACGATGGGCGTTCCCCAGACGACCCCTCTGGCGAAGAAGCCACCAAGAAAACCTCCGATGACGGCAATCACGGGCACCGCGAGCCAGTGCATCAGATCGAATCCGAAGGACTTGTTGATACTGCCGTAGAACAGGTAGTCCCAGCCGAGGACCGCCACCACGACAACTGAGGCGATCACCACGATTCGGACAATTGCGCTGGCGTTGTTCTTGTCGAACGAACGACCGATCTCCTCCATGGCGAAGATCATTCCGGCGACGGGAGCGTTGAATGCGGCGGCGATACCGGCGCCACCCCCACCCAGAATCAGACCACGCTGCACCAGGTGACGCGGAAACCTCGTGATCTTCGTGATCAGATACATGAAGCAGGCACCGACATGCACCGAAGGCCCTTCTCGGCCGATCGTCATGCCAGAAAACAGACCGATGCAGAGCAGAATCGTCTTGCCGATCAGAATTCTGCCCGAGAGCATGTACTGACGAATGGGGCCTTCCTTCACATGAAGTGAAGCAATCGCCTGGGGGATGCCTGTGCCCTCCGTCCCGGGGAAGAACACGTCGCGAAGTCTCATGATCACGATCATCGAGACCGTGATGAGCGCCATTCCCAGAACGACACCAAGCCATCCCTCGACCTTGAATCCCATCCACTCATGCTTGCCTGTGAGGGCTCTGAAGAACTCGAATCCCCAGATGTCCATTTCGCGAAAGAACAACGCGAATACTCCCGCCAGACACGCCGCGATGATGATCAGCAGATGTCTCCACCAGGCAGACCAGGACAGCAGCGTGGCATGCCACGGATGGCTTTCCTCCTGCTCATCTGGAATGGGTTCGAGAAATCTAGTCATTCAATCTGGTTCCACGGCCAACATTGTTCAGCTCCAGATGGCACTAGAGCACCTGTGAGATGGTTTTATACCGCGCTAGGCAGCTGACCGTTCTATCCAGATTGATTTCAGATTCCTGAAAAGAGGCGAAAGGAAGTCTCGTGGAGAGTGTTGTCCTGTTAGCTACGCCATTTGAGAGCCCCTCGGAGCCTCTGGCGTACCAAAGAACTCTCTTCTCTCTCCTCCTGGAGTACCGCGTGAATAACGCGGCACTCCTTTTTTTGCTCATCTCTGAGTGGTCTCTGGCGGGGACGCTGCAGCCGATCCACTTCCAAGAGCGTTCCATATCGCCAGAACGGCCATTCCCCCGAAGAGCAGCTGGACACCGAAGAGGATTCCTGGAGCCCAGAGGGCATCCGAAGGCCACCAGAGCAGCAGTAGCACGGCCAGAATGATTCCGGCAATTCCACTGATGAACTGAATGCCCGGTGCAACGTGTGAGCGAGCAGGCTTGCCGGCGAGATTCATGATGCCGGTGATCAGACACCATGCCGCCAGAAAGAGCGTGACGACCTCGAGACTCTCAAAGGGCCAGATCAGGAACAGGACGCCCAGTCCCGTGATGAAGATCGCGTTCATCAGATTCATGGCCTGCGATTCGATCGATCCCATGAAACATCGGATGAACAGGAGCACCCCACAGACCAGAGCCAGCCAGCCAAGGAAGAGGATCAACAGAGTCGATGCCAGCATTGGCGAGACGACAATGGCAAACAGGCCGCATAGAACGAAGATGATCCCCTCCGCCAGCAGCACACCGCGGGATTGACGCATTCGCTCTTGTATTTCCCAGGGCTTGAGAACAGCTGGATTGGATGATTCGTCTGACATGTCGTTGAGCTCCAGTGGATTCCTGTGGTTTGTCGTGTCAGGCGAAGCGTAACCGAAGCGGGCGTTCCTGAGTGGTCGACCCGATGATGAAACCATCCCGCCGCAATGAAAAAGAGGGCCCGGCATGTGCCGGGCCCTCTCGCGCCCCATGTGGAGCATATGAAATTAAAAATCCGGGGCCGCCCCACCGCGGCGGCCCCGGTGAGCCGAGGGTCACGCAACTCACTCGGCCCTGACCTCAATTGTCCTGGCTTGAACTGTTGCCGACTTGGGCAAACAGACAGTCAGGATGCCGTTCTTGCAGGTCGCTTCGATGCTGGCGACGTCGATGCCGTCGCCGATCCTGAATCGACGATGGAAGTCGCCGATTCCATACTCCTGATGGAGTACACGACCGAGGTCTGGATATCTGTCCTGCACCTTTCCGGTGATCTCAAGGGAATTGTCCTCGACGGAGATCTCTATCCCCTCCGCCGTCGATCCCGGCATGTCCGCGACGATGGTGAATGAACCCTCGTTCTCATGGACATCGATCGGTGCTCTGTAGTACTGCAGCTGCTTGGCTGCGTGACGCTCGTGCAATGGAGTCGTCGCTTCCGTTGTTCCGCAACAATTGATGTAGTTAGTGGTGTTGGTGTTCATGGTCATACTCCTGCAATTCACTATCCAATACTTTCATTCAATGTCCAAGGTTCGACTTTTTCAGCCTTCCGTGACAGGGACCTGTCTGGCCCTTGAATTAACCGTCTTAGGCAGAGTGAGCGTCAGGACACCATCTCTGAGAACGGCCCTGGTGTCGGTTGGATCGACATTGGCGGGCAATGAGATGCTTCGCTCGAACTCGAGCGAACCTCGCTCACGACGGAGCGTATCGGCCCCGACTGGAGTCACCGCTGTGCGATGACCGCTGACAGTCAGCATTCCATCGGTAACCGAGACTTCGACATCCTCCATCTTCACTCCTGGAAGCTCTGCTTCCACGTAGATGTTGTTGTCGTCATCAATCATGTTGAGTGATGGATACCCCTGTGAGCCTGTATTGCTGCAGCAGAAGACATTATCGAACATACGCTCGACTTCGTTACGTACGAGCGTGACGGCATTCGTTGCTGGTGAGAAGAGAGCACGCGTATTCATGGCACAATCTCCGTTGTAGTTCCGGAACAGCGAACTTCCGGATTGATTCACTTGCTGATTCGTGTCAAGACGTTCTTGACTGGAACCAGTTGTAAGGATGCAAGTCGCATGCCAGAATCAAACCGACTTTAAACATGATCCAAGACTTCATTCCGTGCCTGTTCGGCAGGTGGGCTGCCGAAGAGGCAGTGGGATTCAAACACCTGAACGCCATGTGGACATGCCTCTCCGAAACAGTCTTCCGGAGAGGCATGTCGCATGTCGTTATTCGATCGCACAGGGCAATCGAGTCGGTCGTTGTCAGGCGGCGACTACCGTGTTGCGAATACGGGAAGGTGTTCCTGTGACCATGCTGACCTTGGGCAGGCTGATCGTGAGAACGCCATTGCTCAGGCTGGCCGTTATGTTCTCGACGGTGATGTCACGGCCGATGGAGAAGGTTCGCTGGTAGATCTTGACCGGTGCCTTTTCACGGCTGATGGTCGCAACTGGCGTGGTCATGTCGACACCGGGAACGAACGTGGTGGCCTGGGAGATCGCCTTGATCATGAGCAGGCCGTTTTCGATACCCAGCTCCAGATCGTCGATCTTGACGCCTGGGAGATCCGCTACCAGAAGATACTGGGAGCCGTTGTCGAGGACGTCGATTGGAAGATGAGCATTGACGGGCTGGGATGCAACCGTGGTCTGCTGTGGAGCGGACATGGTGTTCCAACCGAATGCTCCCGTTGCAGCGGGGCAACCGATGCTGGAGGTGACAGGCAGCCCGGTGACTGGGTTGTAGCTGGGACCGTTGAATCCGTTGACAAGGGCGGCAGCCTGGGCGTTGATGCCGGCGAACCAGGGGTTCATGACTGGTGCAGTGCCCATCTGAGTGGCGATTTCACCCTGCCACATGCCCGGGAGCTGACCGAGGAAGGCATTCTGCCGGGCGTAAGGCAGTGAATTGGTGCTGGCAAATGCTGGTGTTGTGTTCATTGAGTTGTTCATGGTGTTGATTCCTGTGACTGGGGTGTTCCATGCATTGAATGCTGGAGCGGTCCATGTTCCAAATCCGGTCATGCTTGTTGGCTGTACGCCGACGAAGTCGCTTGATGTGTTGACGCCCATTGCTGCACCGTTGTTGAAGAGGTTGGGCTGTACCTTGCTGGTGCCGTTTTCCTTGACTTGAACTTTGATAGCCATCTCTAGACTCCTTATGTGTGTGAGATGCCGTAAACGTTCGTTGCCTGAGGTCCAGAGACGCACCGTGCGTCCGCGAGACCCCTTTGTTTCATTTCAGGAGATCGCATCGTTCAGATGCAACATCGTTCTTTCCTGCCTGGCTTTCATCGTTGGCAGAACGAGCCTCAATACGCCGTCCAGAAGAGTTGCCTTGATCAGATCCCGACGTTCCATGTCGACTGGATCGGGCAGTTCGATGACTCGCTCCGAGGAGGAACGCATGTAGTCTCTCGTGATTCGAACGGGTGACGAAGGTGCGTCGATCCGTGGAAGCGATTTGATCGTCACGAGCTGTCCATCGACCGTGACGTCGAGGTCTCGGGCCACGACATCGTGTATTTCCATATCGATGATGAGCCATCCTGCAGCCTTGACGATCGAGAGGTGGTCAACTCTGTTGTCTGATGTGAGTTCACAACGAGGGTTGTCGCAGATGTGATTTGTGTGCTCGTTGGCCAGTACTGGAGAAGTCGTGAAAGTAGTCATTTTCAATCTCCTTGATTGAATGAATGAACCTTGATCAGGCCCATTCTGTTTTCCGCATTCGAATTCGATGCGTCGGGAGAGGAGGAAACAACCCGCATGCCGAACAGCGTCGACTTCAGCCGAATTTCATCAAGATTGCCTTTCAAGTGCCCTTAAAACGATCGACCCCGGAGGCGTGGGCCGGCGACCATCGTGAGGACTTTCACAAACCCTGTGATTTGGATGCCAGAGTGACAGTCGCCATCATGGTCTGGCAGTCATCTTGAATTCCAGCTGGTCCTCGACACCGACCATGGCTCTGGCGGCTTCCACGCCGACGATGGCCGCAACCGAGGCCCATCCATCGGCCATGGTTGCATTGGGCGCAATGACCATGAATGAACCCCTGTCCGCAACGGCCTGTCCGGTTCTTGGATCCAACAGATGCGACCATCTCTGACCATTGATCTCGAGGAACTGATCCGTTGATCCTGACGTTGCCACTCCACACATGGCAAGTACGAGCGGCTTCGTCCTGGAACCTGCCATCACGAGCCAACCGGTCTTTCCCGGAGGCGAGGCACCGATGGCGATGTCTCCTCCCAACTCGACCAACGCACTGGTGATTCCACGGGATCTGATGACCTTCAGGGCTTCGTCGGCCGCGTACCCTTTTCCAATACCCCCGAAGTCGAGCCATAGACCATCCTGATCGATGGAGACCAGGTGGACCCCCTCCTCCTCCGATCGAACCAGTCGATTCCAGCCAGAAGTCGCCGCCAACGCCGCCAACGCCGTCTCGGATGGCATCTGACCGCTCCGCCGGGCACTTCGCCAGGCCAGACTCAAGGCACCGCAAGTGACATCGAAGGCTCCATCACTCTCATTGGATATTCCAATGGATACCGTCAGAAGGCGATTCAGATCCTCACTCATGACGGCCGCCTCGCCTCGGGGCAATGAACGCAGGCTCGATACTTCCGATTCGAGCAACCAGTCGCTGGCGACCTCTTCGATGGCGTTCATTCTGGCAAATGCCGCCTCAGCAGCCCCATCCGCCAATCGTTCACTTTCAGCATAAAGGACCAGATTCGCCCGGGTGCCCATTCTCAGACGGGAAAACTCGTACCTCTGGAGACTTCCTTCTGAAGATCTGCAGGAGGAGATCGTAAAACCCACCAGAAGCAGCAGTATGATGAATGTGATGTCTCTTGGACGCTTAATCACTGGTTTTCACTTCACGACAGCATATGTCGTCGTGGCAATGATCCTGACTTCTGATTCTGGAAATGGGGACAATACGACCTCGGGCACGGAGCCACCCAGCTCGGAAACGGTCGCCGTCAAGAACTGCCCGATCCCCGGCACCGCATTGAAAGTGGCGATGGTCCATGTACCAGCCAGCAATGGAAACAGATCCTTCTGGATGTCCCAGCATGAAATCAGCTGGGATCATTACGACGTCTTCGTCTATGAGCTGGACAAGCCCGAGAACGAATCCGTAGATGCCGTGACGAGACCGACTCGTCCCTACATCTCCGCCGATAGAGGTTGGGGCCATGCCAAGTTTCCGGCGTTGAGTGTCTCTCACAACGGAGCCCAGGCATTCTGCCAGTGGTTGACCGCGAGCACCGGAACATCGTGGCGACTACCGACCGTCGATGAATGGACGTACGCCTGCGAACTCGGCGAGGTCGATCCCGAGAAGGCCGGTGAACATGCCTGGTTGAAATCGAACGCCAAACGTCGGACCCATCAACTGGCCTCCCGAAAGCCTGACCGGATCGGACTCTACGATCTTCACGGCAATGTCGCTGAATGGTGTCGTCTCGAGAAGGGCTCCGATGAATTCGTTCTCGCGGGCACCTGCTATCTCGACGGCGAGATCGACTGTGGCAAGATCAGACAACCCGTTCCCCAATGGAACGACACGGATCCACAGATACCAAAGAGCATCTGGTGGCTGGCGGATGCACCGTTCGCAGGCTTTCGAGTCGTCTGCGATGAACTTCCGGGAACGAAGACGCCCAAACCAAATGATTCCCCAGGAGAGAAACCATGACTGAATCCAATCAATCATCGAATTCGGATGTGACCAGAAGACAGTTCGTCCGGACATCCTCGGCAACCCTTGGCGTCGCCGCCCTGACCACTCCGGCAATGGGCTGGATTCAGGGAAGCGACACCATCAAGGTTGGACTGATCGGATGCGGAGGGCGTGGCACCGGGGCGGCAGGACAGGCCATGAGAGCCGACAGTGGCGCCCAGCTCTGGGCGATGGGCGATGCCTTCGACGATCGACTGACCTCCAGTCATGGCTATCTTGTGGACGGGCACGGTGAGCAGGTACAAGTCGATCCCGAACGGAAGTTCGTCGGCTTCGACGCCTTCCAGAAGGTCATCGACTCGGGTGTCGATGTCGTGATTCTCACCACTCCACCCCACTTCAGACCGGAACATTTCAAGTACGCCGTCGACAACCAGAAGCATGTCTTCATGGAGAAACCGATGGCCGTGGATGGAACGGGCGTCCGATCCGTCATCGCCGATGCACAACGCGCTCGCGAGCAAGGCACCAACGTCATGGGAGGCTTCTGCTGGAGATATCACCAACCAAGCCGCGAATGCTACAAGCGAGTGCTCGATGGCGCCATCGGCGATGTCAAATGCGTCCACTCGACGTATCTCAGCGGCCCACTGGGTACGAAGCCCAGGCAGGAAGGCTGGAGTGACATGGAATGGCAGTTGCGAAACTGGCAGCACTTCAACTGGCTTTCCGGTGATCACATCACGGAACAGGCGTGCCATGCCATCGACAAGATCAACTGGGCCAAGAACAACATGCAGCCTGAACGATGCGTGGCTCTTGGTGGACGTCAGATGAGAAGCGGCCCCGAATCTGGGGACATCTACGATCACTTCTCCGTCGTCTACGAATATCCGGATGGGACACGTTCATTCCATGATTGTCGCCAGATGCCCAATTGCTGGAGTAACAACACAGAGAAGCTCTTCGGGACGAAAGGCGACTGCTACATCAACTCATGGGGCCCTACCAACGTCATCACCGGCGAGAATCCATGGGAATACGAGGAATCAAGCCCCGCCCGAAGCATGTATCAGGTCGAACACGACGAACTCTTCAAGGCCATTCGAAACGGTGATCTGATCAACGACGGCCCGGAGATGACCAGGAGCACGCTCATGTCGATCATGGGGCGCATGTCGGCGTACAGCGGACAACCTGTGACCTATGAGGAGGCGCTCAACAGCACCGAGCGACTTGGCCCCACCGACTATCAATGGGGAGACGTTCCTGTCCTTGACGTGTCGATACCCGGTTCAGTTGCGGACTGGTCGAATACCCGAACCGCCACCCAGAGCTAGACCGTTTTTCGAGGCGACATGATGAATCAGGAAGACACGAATCCAGACAGACGAACAATGGTCAAGTTGGCCGCGACGGCCGCTGGACTGGCTGCCGTACCGGCGACTCTCGCCCAGGCGATAGATGCCCGCGGACAACAACGACTCAATATCGGTCTGATTGGCTGTGGTGGACGAGGAACGGGCGCGGCCTACAACGCGATGGACGCCTCTCCCGAGGCCCGAGTCGTCGCCATGGCGGACGTCTTCGACGACTCGCTGCGGAACTCACGCCACAATCTCGCCAAACGGGATCAATGCCTGGTAACCGACGGCGATTGCTACGTCGGCTTCGACGCGTACAAGAAACTCATGCAACGAGACGATGTGGATGTCGTGATCCTCGCGACGCCACCGCATTTCAGGCCGATGCACTATGCCCATGCCATCGAGAAGGGCAAGCACGTCTTCATGGAGAAACCCGTGGCGGTGGACCCGGCCGGGATCCGGCTTGTCATGGAGGCCTCCCGAAGAGCGGATGAGAACTCCCTTTCCGTCGTTGCCGGGACGCAACGACGGCACGAACAGTGCTATCTGGACATCATGGAACGGATCCGAAGCGGCGAGATCGGCCAGCCGGTCGCTGCCCGCTGCTACTGGAACATGGGTGGACTCTGGAAACGGGATCGCCAACCCGAATGGACAGACATGGAGTGGCAACTGAGAAACTGGCTGTATTTCGCCTGGCTCAGTGGCGATCACATCGTTGAACAGCATGTGCACAATCTGGATGCCGTCAACTGGGCGATTGGAAGCCATCCGGTCAGATGCACCGCGATGGGCGGACGGCAATCGAGGATCGACGAGGCCTATGGCCACGTCTTCGATCACTTTGCGGTCGATTATGAATATGCGGACGGGGTCCATGCGATGAGCATGTGTCGACAGGGAGATGGCTGCTCCAGCAAGGTCGAGGAAGTCGTACAGGGCACGAAGGGCCGCGCCGTCACGAGTTCGGGACGAGCACGGCTTGAAGGTGGATCGGACTGGATCTTCACCGCGGACAATCCAAATCCATATCAGGTCGAACATCAGGCTCTGCACGAGAGCATCCGAGGCGATTCCACACGGCTCAATGAAGGACACCGCATCGCCGAGTCGACGATGACTGCGATCATGGGTCGCATGGCGGCCTATTCAGGCAGGGACATCACCTGGGAAGAGGCCCTCAATGCAGAACTGGACATGCGTCCGGAACAGTATGACTTCGTCGAGCTTGATGTCCCGCAGATCGCACGACCTGGCCGGACGGCCCATGATGCCGAACTGTGGTCCTGATTTCCAGAGAGAGGGAATGAAAACATGAATCGAAGAAACTTCATCAAGGGAACAACCACCGGAGCAGCCATTGCCGCTGTCGGCCCGGTCGTTCTCGGCCAGACGCAACCTGACCAGGCAGGCACCATGTCGAATCAATTCACGCTGGACTACGCCCCCCACTTCGGCCTCTTCAGCAATCATGCCGGCGATGATCCGGTCGACGAACTCGATTTCATGTCGGATGCCGGCTTTCGGTCGCTTGAAGACAACGGCATGCGAGGCCGGTCTCTCGAGGAACAGAAGCGGATCGCCAAGAAACTCGAGAAGAACGACATGCGAATGGGCGTGTTCGTCATGAACATGGACTGCGCCTGGTATCCCAGCATCACCACCGGCAAACCGGAGGAGATCGAGAAGTTCGTGCAGAACGCCAGGGACTCCGTCGAAGTCGCCAAGCGGACCAATGCCCGATGGATGACCGTCGTGCCGGGCAATGTCGCCGAGGGCGTGCCGATGGAACAACAGACCGCCCATGTCGTCGAAGCGCTCAAGCAGGCCTCCGGCATACTCGAACCCCATGGTCTGATCATGGTGTGCGAACCACTGAACTGGCGGGACCATCGCGGCCAGTTCCTCCAGTTCACGCCCCAATCGATCGAGATCATGAGAGCCGTAGACAGTCCTTCATGCCGCATTCTCCAGGATCTCTACCACCAGCAGGCGAGCGAGGGCAATCTGATCGATCACATGAACGACGCCTGGGAATACATCCCCTACTTCCAGGTTGGCGACAACCCCGGTCGACGCGAGCCGGGAACCGGCGAGATCAACTACGCCAACGTCTTCAAGCACATGCATGAGAGAGGCTATGACGGCATCGTCGGCATGGAGCA
>MDTG01317650.1_pt1 | contig 27324 bp, 19 predicted proteins | sample 811421 | NCBI WGS metagenome assembly MDTG01 (sample SAMN05326645, study PRJNA326480) | marine metagenome | isolation source: seawater | place: Pacific Ocean: South East | collected 2011
CAAAAATATCAAAAAATTTATTATTTTTAAGATCTATTAAACGGTCGGAATATTTCTTTTCACCGCTATAAGTATCAGTATTTAAAAAATAAATTTCCTCGTATCCATCAGAGTCGATATCGCAAGCAGCAACACCAATAGTAAAACTCTTCTTATCTTTAAACTTAGCGTCATTAACAATATTTATTAATTTGTTATTTTTGTATGTCAAAGCTATATTTTCATTACCAAAACCTGCAACAATAAACTCGTATTTTCCATCATTATTTACATCCGCAACAGCGATACCATATCTAAGACTTGCATAATTATTTTCAATCAAATCTGTGATATCATTAAAAAAATTCGCTGAAGCACTTTTAAAAGAAATAAAAATAAATAAAATTAGATTAATTAAAATTTTAAAAAAAATCATTTTATTAAGTTAATATTTTCCATGTACCGCTAGCCGAACTTACTATCTCTTTTGAATTAGACATGATACAATTAATAAATATTAGTGTTTTTGTTTTTTTTAATATTTTAACTTTTCCAATCAAATCATCTCCTAATTTTCCCGCTGATAAAAATTTTATTTCCAAATTAATTGTAACACACCTTTTATTTTCAGATATCATGTGAGCAGCAGTACCCATCCCCGCATCTGCAATTGATGCTAAAAATCCTCCATGAGCAATACCCCCAGTATTAAGATGCATATCTTGAACCTTACATTTAAATTCATAATTTTTTTCGTCAATCTTATTAAAGCTTATTCCACCTAGATTTTTGATAAAGCCTTTTTTTGACTCGTCCATTATTGTATTGTTATCCTATGCATTAACCTGCTCCCTTTAAAGGGAGTAGCTTGATGTAACATTGATCTGTTGTCCCAAATAGCAATTGTATTTTTTTCCCATTCAAATGAAAAAAGAAAGTCTTTTTTTATCTGGTGCTGAAAAAGATAATTTTTAATTTTTTCGGACTCTTCATCACTAATACCGTCAAACTTTATCATGTGGCCAGGACTACAATAAATTGTTTTTTTATCATCAATTTTTAAAATTATTTTATGCTTAGCAATAAAATCTTTTGACTTTCCTGTTCCTTTTTCTTTTTCTCTTTCTATCCTGGTTACAGAAATAGGCCCTGAAGATGAAAAAACTCCTTGTAAATTTTCTAATTTTTTTTTGTAAAAATCAGGTAAATTTTTGTAAGCTAAATATTGTGAAGCAAAATCAGTATTTCCTTGGCCTCTGGCTGGAACCACTTTTGCCATTAACATTGTATATTTTGGTGGATTTAAAGTGTAGCTAGAGTCCGTATGAAATTGTTCCCCAAAGCTGGGACCTTTATCCGTAGGTTTTCTCTCTACTACTGTAATTTTTGAAAATTCTTTACTTAGTCCTTTTAGCATTGGGTAATCAGCAAGCTCCCCAAAATTCTCAGCAAATTTTACATATTCTGCTGGACTTAAATTTTGATTTCTAAAAAAAATAACTCCAAACTCGTGCAAAGTCTTTTTTATCTTTTTTATTTCTTCATTAGATACCTTCAAAATATCTGAAACAATTTCTGCACCAATATTATTTTTGCAAGGTTTAATTTTCATAACTTTTTTTACCATAATTTGGAACAAGTTGAGAGAAAATAACTGAAGATAAAATTATTATAATTCCTATGATTTTTACCTCTGTTAAATACTGATCTAAAATTATCCATCCAAAAATTGATGCAAAAACACCCTCTAACGAAAATATTATTGTTACCGGTGCAGGAGATAAATTCTGCTGACTGTATACTTGTAGTAAAAAGGCTAATCCACTAGATAGCACCCCAGCATAAAGCAATTCTTTTGCCTCTAAAAATAAATTTGAAAAAATCACAACTTCAAAAATTAAAGCAGGAATAAAAGCAAAAAATGCACCGATTAAACATTGTAAACATGCAACAATTACTGGAAAATTATAAATTTTTATTAATTTAGAGATGAAAACAATGTGAAAAGCCCACATTAAAGCATTGATGATCGCAATGCTGTCACCAATTCTTACATCTAAGTTTTTTAAATCAGTAAGTAAAAATCCACCTACTAAACAAAAAAAAGCAGCTGGCCAGACAGACCAATGAATATTTTTTGAAAAATTATAGTAAGCAATCATAGGTACTAAAATTACATAAAATGCTGTGAATACCGCTGTGTTAGCAACATCAGTGTACAAAAGAGCAAGTTGTTGAAAGGAATTTCCAAAAGAAAGCATAAAACCCACTAAAATTAAATAATAGAATGATTTCCGATTATTTCTTAAGTCTATTTTTTTTAAGTTTTTATACTGCAAAAGCATAAAAGGAAACAAAGTTAAAAAACCAAGAAATAATCTTGCAGCAGTAAAAGTAAAAGGACCGATATGGTCCATTCCTAAATCTTGTGCAACAAAAGCACTCCCCCAAATGAGTGCACAGGTAATTGCACAGGTGAGAGAAAAAATTTTTTTACTCATGTATCTAGGTAAGTTAAAAAAACTTAAACAGCAAGCTTGAAAGCAAAATCTTTTCCCAAGCTTTGACCAAGATGAACACAAAATCTGGCTGCCTCTGCTCCATCAATAATTCTATGGTCGTAGGAAAGAGAAATAGGTAACATTTTTCTCACAGTAAATTTACCATTCATCCTTAAAATTTTATCAAAAGCTTTTCCAACTCCAAGAATTGCAACTTCAGGAGGATTTATTATTGGTGTAAAAAAATTTCCACCTATTCCGCCAAGACTTGAAATTGTTATTGAACCTCCAAAAAATTCTTTTTTGTCAATTTTTAAATCTCTACATAATTTACTAATCCTTCGGAGTTCATTAGAAATTTTTTTAATTCCCATATTTTCAACATTTCTTAATTTTGGAACCATCAAACCGTGCTGAGTATCAACTGCAAATCCAATATGAAAATATTTTTTTAAAGTTATTTTATTTGCTTCGATATCAATTGAGCTATTAAAATTTGGATATGCTTTTAGTGCATTGACAATTGCTCTTGTAATAAAAGCGAGTGGGGTCACAGCAACTTTTTCTCCGCTGTAAACATCTTTTAGAGATTTTCTAAAAATTTCCATCTCCGTGATATCTAATTCATCATGTTGGGTTACATGAGGTATTTCGGTCCAAGATCTTACTAATTGAGGTCCCGAAAGTCTTTTTACTCTAGGGATATCCATTACTTCAATTTCACCAAACTCTTCGTGAGGATATTCATCTTTTTTAATTTTTTTTTGAATTTTTCTTTCACTTACAGTGACTTGTGACCGAATAAAATTTTTTACATCTTGCTCTGAAACTCGTCCATCTCTTTGAGATCCTGGTATTTCAATTACATTCGCACCTAGCTCTCTTGCAAATTTTCTTACTTTAGGACTTGCTGACTTAGTTTCTCTCAATGAGGATTTTACAACTGGAATAATTTCCTTTGGCTCTTGTTTTTTTGGTTTTATTACGTCTAATTTTTTTTCATTTTTTTTCTCTTCTATTATTTTATATTTCTCTTGATGTTCAATTTCCTCTTTCAAATTTAAAATTAGATCACCCTGATTTACTTTATCACCTATTTTTATATTAATTTTTTCTATTATCCCATCTTTAGTAGATGGCACTTCAACACTAGACTTATCGCTTTCTAAAGTTATTAAGGAGTCATTTTTTTTTATTCGTTGTCCCTCTTTTACTAAGACTTCAATAATCTCAACATCTTTGAAGTCTCCCATATCTGGAACTAAAATTTTATTACTTACCATTATAAATTCGATGGAAATTCTTTTTCTTTATCGATTTTGTATTTCTTAAATGCCTTTTCAGCTTTTTTTGTTTCTATTAATTGTTCTTTAGCCAAAGCGCTCAAAGTATATGCAACTATATGTTCTTTATCTACTTCAAAAAACTTTCTTAAATTTTTTCTTGTATCACTTCTTCCATACCCATCTGTTCCTAAAGAATAAAAAGACTTTTCTGTATAAGGTCTTATTTGGTCGGAAAAAGATCTTGTATAATCAGATGCTGCAATAATCGGCCCATCTCTTTTCTCTAAACATTTTTGAACAAAACATTTTTTTTTCTTTTCATCAGGATTTAAAAGATTCCACCTCTCTGTCTCCATGCCATCTCTTCTTAATTCATTAAAACTTGTTACACTCCATACGTCAGAGTCTATATCGTAATCATTAGATAAAATTTCCGCAGCTGATATTATTTCTCTTAATATAGTTCCAGATCCAAGAAGTTGAACTTTTGTTTTTGCTTTTTTTTTATTATACTCTTTAAACAAATACATCCCTTTTAGAATTCCTTCATCGCAACCTTTGGGTTTTTCTGGGTGTGAATAGTTTTCATTCATTGCTGTTATATAATAAAAAATATTCTCTTTTTTTTCGTGCATTCTTTTTATTCCATCCCTAAAGATTGTTGCCATTTCATATGCAAAGGTTGGATCATAGCTCACACAATTAGGGATATTAGAGGCCAGCAAATGGCTATGACCGTCTTGGTGCTGTAATCCCTCTCCAGCTAATGTGGTGCGTCCAGCTGTGGCTCCGATTAAAAATCCTCTAGCTTGAGAGTCACCCGCAGCCCATGCTAAGTCCCCAACTCTTTGAAAACCAAACATAGAGTAAAAAATATAAATTGGAATCATCTCTAAATCATGGTTTGTATAAGCTGTACCAGCGGCTATCCAAGAGGACATAGCCCCAGACTCTGTAATACCCTCTTCCAAGACCTGCCCGCTTTTAACTTCCCTGTAAGAACTCAGTTGTTCAGAGTCCACAGGCTCGTACTTTTGACCTTCGTGTGCATAAATCCCAATTTTTTGAAAAAAACCTTCCATCCCAAAAGTTCTTGCCTCATCCGGTATAATTGGAACTAGTCTTTGTGAGAGATTTTTATCTCTCAGCAATGCCGTCATCATTCTGACTAACGCCATGGTCGTAGACATTTCTTTTTCTCCTGTTGATTTCATGAAATTTTCAAAGATGTCTTTTGGCGGAGCGTTAATGGATTTTGCGTATGATGATCTCTCAGGTATAAAACCTCCGAGTTTTAACCTTCTATCTTTGAGATATTTTATTTCCTCAGAGTCCTCGCTAGGTTTATAATATTCAATATTCTTTACTTGTTTATCTGTTAGTGGAACTCCAAACCTATCTCTGTAATAAAGCAAATCACTCTCATCTAATTTTTTTTGTTGGTGTGTTGTATTTATACTTTCACCAGATTTTCCCATTCCATACCCTTTAATCGTCTTTGTCAAAACTACTGTTGGCGAACCTTTATGTTGCATAGCTGAATGATAAGCGGCATAAACTTTGTGAGGATCATGACCACCCCGGTTTAATCTCCAAATATCTTTATCTGTCATAGTAGAAACCATTTCTTTTAATTCAGGATACTTTCCAAAAAACTTTTCTCTCACATATGCACCGTCTTTAGCTTTAAAAGCCTGATACTCTCCATCAACACATTCATTCATTCTTTTTACTAATAAGCCTGACTTATCTTTTATTAAAAGTTTATCCCAATAAGAACCCCAGATCACCTTGATTACATTCCAACCAGTTCCTCTAAAACTGCCCTCAAGCTCTTGAATTATTTTACCATTTCCACGAACGGGCCCGTCTAACCTTTGAAGATTACAATTAATAACGAAAATTAAGTTATCAAGTTTTTCTCTTGCAGCTAATCCTATTGCTCCAAGCGACTCGGGCTCATCCATCTCACCATCACCCAAGAAAACCCAAATCTTTCTTCCCTCATCTTTAATGAGACCTCTATTAATTAAATATTTCAAGAAGCGAGCTTGATATATTGCCATTATAGGACCAAGGCCCATAGATACAGTTGGGAACTGCCAAAAATTTGGCATTAACCAAGGATGAGGATAAGAAGACAATCCTCCCATAGAAACTTCCTGTCTGAAACCATCTAACTGTTTTTCACTCAGTCTTCCCTCTAAATAAGCTCTAGCATACATGCCTGGAGCAGAATGACCTTGAAAATAAATTAAATCTCCACCAAATTTATTATTTTTCGCTCTCCAGAAATGATTCATACCTATATCATATAGTGTTGCAGCAGATGCAAAAGTTCCTATATGTCCACCAAGTTCTGAACTTTTTTTATTTGCTTTCACAACCATTGCCGCAGCATTCCATCTTATGTAAGCTCTAATTTTTTTTTCAATATTTTGATCTCCTTGAGATTTTGCCTCTGCTTCTGGTGGAATAGTATTAATGTAAGGTGTTGTTCTAGTATCTGGTAAAACTAATCCAGATTTATAGGCTTGATCAATTACTTTATTCAATAGATAACTAGCCCTTGGCGCCCCATCTGTTTCAATGACCGAATTTAATGACTCTATCCATTCATTTGTTTCAATAGGATCAATGTCATCTTTAGAAGCAGGTTCAGCAAATACTTTTTTAACTTCTTTAATGGGCTTTAAATTTCCATTAACTTTTGGAGGCTCTTTTTCAAGCTGATTATTAATTATTTCTTTCTTGATTTCCTCTTTAGGCGAAGGAGCCGCTTGACCGTTTTCAATGGTAGCAAGCAAACTTCCTTCTGAAACTTTATCACCAATTTTAACTTTTAAATCCTTAATCTCACCTGCTGATGGCGAAGGAATTTCTACACTGGATTTGTCGCTCTCGATTGTAACAATGGGATCATTTTTGTTAATCTTGTCACCTGGTTTTACTAAAATTTCTATAACTTCTACGTCTTTAAAATCTCCAATATCAGGGACTGAAATGTTTTGTGCCATTTTTTTTTATTATAAACTGATTGGAATTTATTAAAAATTCATTAAATAATAAATGTAAAAAATGAAGCAAATTGAGCGATTAGTTCATTTTTTGACACATTTTCCACCATTTTTTGTCATGTTGAATTTGATAATGAGCTTATGCGATGGCTATTAAACATTTTATTCAAAAAAAAAGAACTTAGATTAGATAATAATCTTATAGTTCAAAAAATCCTGTTAAAAAAATATCTATTGAGATAAGTTCATAAAAACAAAGACTTTATGAAATATTTGTGGAAACCATCAACGAAAGTCGTAAAGGATTCGAATTTAAATTATTTCACAAAATATCTAGGTATAGATTTTGAAGATGATTTCAAGAAGATATGGAAATGGAGTGTAGAAAACCCAGATACTTTTTGGTCAAAATTTTGGGACTTCTCAAAAATTATTGGAGAAAAGGGTAGCGAAATCATAAGACACAATAAAACTTTCAATAAAACAACTTTTTTTCCAGACTCAAAAATTAATTATACAGAAAATTTATTAAGAAAAAAAAATAATGAATTGGCGATTAATTTTTTATCTGAGAAAGGTTTTGAAGAAAGTATTAATTGGAGCGATCTTTATACAAAAGTATGTATTTTTTCATCATATTTAAAAAAAATTAATTTAAAAAAAGGAGATAGAGTAGCTGCTTATGTCCCCAACAAGATTGAGACTGTTATAAGTTTTTTAGCCTGTGCAAAAAATGGAATAGTGTGGTCCTCATGTTCACCAGATTTTGGAGTACAAGGTGTAGTTGACAGATTTAAACAAATTGAACCTAAGGTTTTAATAACCTCAGATTACTATTATTATAATGGAAAAAAAATTTATATTATAGATAAAGTTGAGAGTTTGATTAAAGAAATACCTTCTTTAAAAGATGTCATAGTTTTTCCTTATGATGTTAAAAAAGGTTTAGAAAATAAAAAATATGTAAGTTTTTCAAAGATTATTCAATCTGAGATTAAAGACGAAAATTTTGAAAAATTTGATTTTAATCATCCAATTTATATTCTTTATTCTAGCGGCACCACTGGAAAACCTAAATGTATTACTCATGGGGCTGGAAATGTTTTGATTGAACATAACAAGGAATTTATTTTGCATTGTAATATTTTTGATAATCAAAGATTGTTTTATTATACGACTACTGGTTGGATGATGTGGAATTGGTTAGTTGGTGGATTAGCCACAGGTTCATCTATTTTTCTTTTCGATGGTTCTCCCACTTTTCCTAAAATAGATACTTTACTTGAATATTGTGAAAGCAAAAGAATAAATTTATTTGGTGTAAGTGCAAAATATATCGATCATTTAAAAAATAATAATTATAGAAATATTAATCTCGACTTAAGCTCGATTAATATTATAACTTCAACAGGTTCACCACTGGCTGAAGAGAGTTTTCAATATGTATACTCTAATATAAAAAAAAATGTGCACCTAGCCTCTATTGCAGGTGGAACTGATTTGGTAGGTTGTTTGGTTTTAGGCAATCCCTTTTCCAGCGTTTACAAGGGTGAAATTCAAGGGCAAAGTTTAGGTATAGATATTGATGTATTTAATGAAAAGGGAAAAAGTGTTGGTGAAGGTGAAAAAGGTGAATTGGTAGTGAAAAAACCGTTTCCATCAATGCCAATAAAGTTTTGGGGAGATGAAAACGGCGACAACTATAACAAAGCTTATTTTAATAAATTTCCAAATATTTGGCATCATGGAGACTTTATTGAGAGAACTCTAAACAATGGTTTCATTATGAAGGGAAGGTCGGATGCCACACTAAATCCAGGAGGTGTAAGAATCGGTACTTCGGAAATTTATCAACAAGTAGAGAGCTTCGACTTTGTTACTGAGGGGCTGGTTGTAGGTCAAGAAATTAAAGATGATATAAAAGTTATTCTTTTTGTTACTACCAAAAAAGGTATCATTTTAGACACAAAAAAGAAAAATGAAATAAAGATAAAAATCAAAAAAAACTGTTCTCCCAAACATGTCCCGGACTCCATATTTCAGGTGCCAGAAATACCTAGAACTAAAAATGGAAAAATTGTTGAATTAGCTGTTAAAAAAATTATTAACAACGAAGAGTTGAATAATCTTGAGGCTTTAGCAAATCCAGAGTCTCTTGAATTTTTTAAAAGATTTATTGATAAAAATTGAGACAATCTAACATATTTTATTTTAATACTATTTATATAGTGTATTTTTAAGCTAGCCCTTATTCCAATTCTTCCATCTTATAGGGGCTAGTTTTAAATAATTTTAGAGCAATTTTGGTGTAACATTGAATGTAGCTCTATCAATTTATTGAAATCTTTATTATATCCACCACCCAAAACACCGCAAAGAGGCACTTTTCTCGAAAAAAAATTTTCTATAACTAACCGATCTCTTAGATTAATTCCCTCATCAGAAAGCTTAAGCTTACCAAGTCTGTCGTTAAAGTGAACATCAACTCCGGCTATATAAAAAACAAAATCATATCTATCATTATTTAGAGAAATAATATTTTTTTTTAAAATATCTAAATACTCCTTGTCTTCCATATTATCACTAAGCTCAATATCAAAATCACTCCTCGCTTTTTTTGCAGGATAGTTTTTAGCACAATGCATACTAAATGTTATCACATCTGGATCTTTACTGAATATTTCAGAATTTCCATTTCCTTGGTGTACATCTAAATCAAGTATTAATATTTTTTTTGCAAAACCTTTTTTCTTTAAATAATTTGCTGCCACCGCAACATCATTAAAAACGCAATAACCTGCTCCAAAATTATATGTTGCGTGGTGACTTCCACCAGCAGTGTTACAAGCTAACTTAAAATCCATTGCAAGTTTACTTGCAAGGACTGTACCTCCTGTGGCTACAAACGATCTTTTAACGACACTATCATTTATTGGAAATCCAATTTTTTTCTGAAGTTTAATATTAAGTGTTTTGTTTTTTATATGATTTATGTATTCAAGTGAGTGTGAAGTTTTCATTGTCTCAATAGAGCATTCTTTAGGGATATAGAATTGATCAACTACTCCAATTTTAACTAAATGCCGGGCAAGAGCTCCAAATTTTTCGATGGGAAACTTATTATCATCATTAATTTTAGCAACGTAATCAGGATGATTGATGACTGGAAGTTTCATTGATATTAGTTGTAAGATAAATAAATTGAAATAATCAAAACCCAAAAAAAGGCGTAATATAAAATGTATCCTTTTGTGGTAAACGGCATCTTTTTAAGCTTCCTTTTTCTTTTGCCTTTATATGGTTTTGAAATTTCCATTATCTTTCGACACACATAGCTATTCCCATGCCCCCACCAATACATAGAGTGGCCAAACCCTTTGTAACATCTCTTTTTATCATTTCATGTATTAAAGTTACAAGAATTCTTGTTCCAGATGCACCAATAGGATGACCTATGGCAATAGCACCACCATTAACGTTTACTTTTTCCTCTGGAGCTCCCAAAGTTTTCATAACAGCAATACTTTGAGCAGCAAAAGCTTCATTAATTTCTAGTAAGTCTAAATCTTTTACGTTCCATCCAGCAATATCTAAAGCTTTTTTAGAGGATGGAATTGGTCCTGTTCCCATCAATGAAGGATCAACGCCACAACTTGCCCAGGACTTAATCGAAACAAGTTTTTTTAAACTTCTTCTTTCAGCTTCCTCAGCAGTCATCATTATTACAGCGGCAGCACCATCATTAATGCCAGATGCATTACCTGCTGTTACTGTTCCATCCTTTTTAAAGGCGGGTTTTAATCTTTGTAGTGTTTCCAAGTTCATTCCATTACGTGGATGCTCGTCTTTATTAAAGTTAACTTCAGCATTTTTGGATTTTATTTTTAGATTTACAATTTCATCATTGAATTTTTCTTTTTTTTGAGCTTCAGATGCCTTGAGTTGCGAACTTAGAGCAAATTTATCTTGTTGATCCCTAGTAACTTGAAACTTTGTAGCTACGTTCTCAGCAGTTATTCCCATATGATACCCGTTAAAAGCATCCCACAATCCATCTTTAATCATTGTATCTATTAACGCTGTATCTCCTAATTTCTTTCCGTCTCTGATATGTATTGCATGAGGAGCCATAGACATACTCTCTTGACCTCCCGCTATTACAATTTTTGAGTCGCCTGATTTTATACTTTGGAATGCGGAAGCGACAGATCTAATGCCTGATCCACAAACTTGATTTACAATGTAGGCTGGCTTTTCTTTTGGAATTCCAGATCTATAAGCAGCTTGCCGGGCAGGATTTTGACCCGCACCCCCCGTAAGCACTTGTCCCATAATAATTTCGTCTACTTCTTCTTTTTTAATATTTGACCTTCTAATAGCTTCGCTGATAACCACCGAGCCTAATTCATCTCCTGAAATATTTTTTAAAGATTTCCCAATTGAACCTACCGCTGTGCGATTTGCTGATGTTATTACTATCTTATTTTTTTTACTCATATACATTAAGCCTGTTTCTTTTTACTCAAAGATATTAATATTGCCATATAAAAGAAAATAATACTTGAGACATTAGTTGTAAAGAAGCTTCCGGTAGATTTTAATGGAAATACCTCGACAAAGAAAGCAAATAAGAAGGGAATAATTAATAAATTGTTGTTAATTTCCTTTGATACATATTTTTTATAAAACGGCCTAGTAAAAGCGGTTGTAAAAACAAACAATATTAGGATTAAACCAAATAAACCTAAATCAGTCATTATCTCAAGATAGTAATTGTGCGGATGAGTATTACATGTAATTCTTTCATCTATTTCAATATTTTCTCTTTTGGGACAGTTAAGTCTAAAGGATCTTATACCTCCTCCAAAATATTTGTTCATTTGCCAAGTGTCATAAAAACTTTCCCATTCATGGAAAATTACCGGCATGTTATAACGCCAGTAAGTTAATTCATGACCTGCCGCAAGCGCATACATTTTGTATGAGATAATCTTCACTGAGGAAAATAATTCAAGATAATTTGCTCGAAGTTCTTGCTTTGATTTAAAGCCTACGTAAAAAATTATAGAGGTTATAAAAATTATAATAGGTATAAACTTCCTAGTTTTTTTTTCAAATAACATTATTAAAAAAACGCCGATTATGAAAAAAACAAATGGAATTCTGTTGCCCGAAAGCAGAATACCTAAAAAATAAATTAAAAATATTAAAGAAATAATAAGGTATTTTATAAAATTGTTTTTGAAATTCGAAAAAATTGCGATTGCAAAAATTCCAAAAAATGAAAATCTTAATAAATACCCCCCTGCAACCCATTCATTACCAAATGGGCCAGAAAGTTTTCTTTGTATAGGACTTATTCTATTTCCAAAAAAATCTTGACCAAAAAGGAATTGATAAAATATCTCTGCACAAACATACAAACACAAAAAAGCACAAGTATAAAAAAACCACTTAAGTTTGAGAATATTATTATCCGAAAGGAATCTTAAAACAAAATAAATGAAAAGATATCTAAAATATAAAAGAGATTTTAGAAATATAGTGGTATCATTGGTTATGTCATGATCAGTGTAAATTTTTATAGTGTTGAAAATACCAATAATTAAAGAATATAAAAAAAATAATATTACTAATTTATCAATTAATAAAAACTTTATTTCAAATATTTTTCTTTTATAAAAAATTAAGCTAAAAATTATAATTAAAAGTAAATTTAAATTTACAAATAGGCTTCCAAAGATATAAGCCAGCGGTATTAAAATAAAGAGTGCGTTTATAATTAAAATTTGATTATTAATACCTTTAAAATAATTTAACATAGACCTTATAGCTTAATAATTTAAGATAATAGCCACTGCAATAAAATTTTGTGTATTGACCTTTATTTAAATGAATTTATTTGATATTTCAGTTTAATGCGCCTGTAGCTCAACTGGATAGAGCGCTTGGCTACGGACCAGGAGGTTCTGGGTTCAAATCCTAGCAGGCGCAAAATGAAATGCTAAATAAAAAAAACTTAATTATCTTATTATCATTTGGAATTCTCTTGAGAATTTTCGCAATACACTATTTTGGAGATCCAAGGGTGCATCATGAATGGTTAAAAATTATCAATAATCTAGTTGAATTTAAAATTTTTGCTTTGAGATCAATTGATGGAAATCTTGTTGAAACAATATTTATGCCCCCCCTTTATCCATTTATTTTATATTTTATTAAACTCATAATCATCCAAGATAAATATTTTTTTGAGATTATATTTTATTTTCAATTAATTATTTCTTTGCTTTCAACTTTTTTTCTCTACAAAATTTTAAGAAATTTCTTTGACAAAAAGATTAGTCAAATAGGAATATTAGTTTTTTATTTTTTTCCTTTAAATATTTATTCTATCTCACAAATATCTTCAGTCGCTTTACAAGTTTTTTTAATAATAATTTTTTTCTATTTTTATATTGAAATTAAAAAAAAGCTTTCGGTAAAAGGTATTATTTTATTTTCATCTGTCTCTGCCGCACTTATGCTTTTAAGAGGCGAATTTTTTTTGATTTACATAATGACATTATTTTTTGTTTTTTTTAAAAAAAAACCTAAATATATTATTTTTTCTTTAATTGTTTCCACTATAATTGTTTCACCTTATTTAATAAGAAATTTTATAGTATTTGATACTATCGGTGTTACAAAATCCTCCGGATTTAATCTTTGGAAAGGAAATAATATCAATTCAACTGTAGAGGGAAGTGATGTAATTTACTCAAAAAATTTGGAAAATCAAATTAAGAAAATTAAACCAAACTCAAAATACGAAATTGAACTAGATTTAATCTTCAAAGAGGAAGCCTTAAAAAATATTAAAAGTGATCCCGGAAGATATATTGTCCTTTATATAAATAAAGTCTTCTCGTTCTTACTTTTTAATCCCAAATCAAATTATCCGAATTACTATAATATCTTTCATATATTACCAAAAATCATTATTTCTTTATTTTGTTTAGCGGGGATGTTTTTAGCGGCTCTTAAAAATAGAAAAATGAATTATTTTATTTATTATTATTTTTTTAATATTTTCTTATTTTCTATATTCTTCATTTTACCCAGGTACTCTTTAGCTTTACTCCCTATTCAGATAATTTTTTTATGTTATTTTTTTAAAAATACAAAAATTAAGTTTTTTCGATTAATTCCTCGATAATTCTTTTTCCTGAATATTCCTGCTTCCATTTAGGATAGTGAGATTTAAATTTTTTCATATTACTAATATACCAAATATGATCACCCACTCTATTAACTTTAATAAAATTTTTTTTTATTTTTTTCCCCGTTGATTTTTCAACATGATCAAGTGCTTCTATAATAGAACAATTTGATTTTCTTCCACCACCGACATTATAAATTTGACCAGTTCTTGGTTTTTTAAAAAAATGCCAGAAACAATTTATTAAATCAAAACTGTGAATATTGTCCCTTACCTGTTTTCCTTTGTAGCCAATAATATTATAATTTCCTTTAATTAAAGATATTTTAACCAAATAAGATAAAAATCCATGTAATTTTGCCCCAGCATGATTTGGTCCAGTAATGCAACCGGCCCTAAAACAAGCTGTATTTAAACCTATATTTTTACCATATTCCTGTACTAACAAATCAGCATATGATTTAGAAACGCCAAAAAAGCTGTGTGTACAATTATCTAGTGACATAGTTTCATCGATTCCTCTAAAATATTTATGTGAAATATTTATTTCAAATCTTGTTTTTTTTTCAATTAATTTTAATTGATTAGGATTGTCACCATAAACTTTATTTGTTGACATAAAAATAAAAGTTGAGCTACTCGAATATTTTTTGGTAAGTTCGAGCAAATTAAAGGTCCCTTTTGCATTGACCTCAAAATCTATTTGGGGATAATTTTTTGCCCAATCATGAGAAGGCTGTGCAGCAGTATGAATTATAAGACTAATTCTTTTGCTGTATTTTTTAAAAATTTTTTCTAAGGCACTGAAGTTTCTAATATCTATATTGTAATGAATATAATTGTTATTCTTTTTTAATTTATTTTTTATTCGAGTTGTGTCTCCCTCTTTACCAAAAAAGAATTTTCTTAGATTATTATCCACTCCAACAACATCAAAACCTTTTTTTGAAAAAAATTCCACGGATTCTGAACCCACTAGTCCTGTTGATCCTGTAATTAAAACTACGCTCATTAAAAAAATTTTTTTTCTATATCGTTATTTTCATCTAACCAGTGATAAATATCATTTATTATGTTGTTAATTGTTCTCTTTGGTCTCCAATTGTAACATTTTTGAATCTTTGAATTATCAGTCACGAAATAAGGTATATCATAATTTGATGTTTTATTTATTTTTTTAAAAGAAATCTTATTATTGGTCAAATTTTCACATTTTATTGTTAATTCTTTTAGTGAAATAGCATTTTTAAAACCTCCACCTATATTGAAAATACCATTATTTTTTTTTGTAATTAGTTTTATTTGTTTGAGTATTATTTCACAGATATCGTCAATATGAACGATGTCTCTAACTTGATGGCCGTTACCACCGAAACCGATATAACTAAGATTTTTACTTTTTTTATGATGCGCCACCCAAAGAGAAACAAAGCCCTGATCTTGTTTACCAAACTGCCAAGGCCCAGAGACAACACCCAGTCTATTAATTATAAATTTAATTTTATTACTGAAACTAAATTCCTTGATTAATTCTTCTGAGGATAGTTTAGAAAACCCATAAAGTGATTTTGGAGCAGATGTATCGAATTTTTCATTAATCCTATCTTTAGATGAAATTTTGCTTTTTAATTTAGTTTTTCCGATTAATCTTCTAAGACTTTTTATAGAGTATACTCTACTCGAAGATAAAAAAATAATTTTAGATTTATCTTTTAAGCACTTTTTAAGAATGTTGAATGTTCCATAAAGATTAGTATTTAAGACCCTTGTCATGTCTTTCTTTGAGACCTCTATTGCCGGCTCAGCACAACAATCAATAACTAAATCAAATTTTCGTAATTTAGATATTTTTCTAAAATCCGTAATATCGATTTTATGATTTTTAATTTTAAATTTTTTTAATCTTTTTTTATTAACCTCAGATCCTCTTCTATAAAGATTATCCAAAGTTACAATTGTTGAATTTCTTAATTCTTTTTTCAGATAAATGGCTAAATTTGACCCAATAAAGCCACAACCACCTGTTATAAGTATTTTCATAACCTAATATTTATCATATTAATAACATTAAAAACTACTTATGCTATCAGTTTTAATTCCAATAAGAGATGAGTACGAAAATTTAGATAAAATTGAAAGCACTTTTAGCAAAAATCTAGAAAACATCAAATATGAAATTATACTTATCAATGATTTTAGTGAAGATGAGTCTCTAAAAAAAGCTGAGTCTATCTCAATCAATAACAAAAATTTTAAAGTTTTAGACAATCAACAGAAAGGACTAGGAGGAGCTATAAATCTTGGTATTAGAAAATCTTCAGGAGATTATGTTTGTATCATGATGGCCGACCTCTCAGATGATATTAATGATCTAAAAAAATATTACGAAATTATTAAATTAAAAAAATTAGATGCTGTTTTTGGATCAAGATTTATTAGCGGATCAAATATTTCAGATTACCCTTACAAAAAACTCATTTTAAATAGAATTTTTAATAATATTGTTAAAATATTATTTTTGAATAATTATAACGACTATACCAATGCTTTTAAAATTTATAATTCGAAAGTTCTTAAAAGCTTTCTACCTTTAATTTCAGAAAGTTTTAATATTTTCCTAGAAATGCCTTTGAAAATTATTTCAAGAGGTTACAATTTTGAAATTATTCCTATTTCCTGGATAAATAGAAAAGTTGGAAAAGCAAAATTTAATATCAAAGAACTTAGATCAAAATATTTGTTTACTTTATTCTATTGCTTTATTGAAAAAATTTTACTAAAAAAGAAGAAAAAAATTTAATTATGTCACTCAAAAATTCAGTATTTGTATTTTTTTTTACAGTTCTTATTTTATTGATAATATTATCTTTTATTTTATAGAAAAAAGCCCAACAAAAAAATACCTAACAAAATTCTATAAAAAACAAATATTTTTAGATCAAATTTTTTAATATAATTAAGGAAAAATTTAATTGTAATATATGAAAAAAAAAATGAAATAAAAATACCGAGAAAGTTTATATTTTCAAAATTTAATTGACTTTTCATATATAAATTTTTAAGTCCAAAAATGCTGACTGCAAATAAAGTTGGAATAGACAACAAAAATGATATTTTAGCAGCTTCATCTCTTCGGTAACCAAGAAACCTCGCGGCTGTAATTGCTATTCCAGACCTACTTACTCCTGGTATAAGCGCCAAACAATGAATGACACCTATTATTAATGCTTGTTTTAGATTTAAACTTTTTTCAATTTTTTTTTCTGTTTTAGATTTATCACTTATATATAATATAATTCCAAAAATAATTGTAGTAATTGCAATTAATTTTACATCTCTTATAAATTGAATTAAATCTAAACTTACAATTAGGAATCCAGCCAATATTATTGGTATAGATGAAAAAATAATAAGAGATAATATTTTCCTATTACTAAAAAGATCAAGAATATAATTTCTAAAATATATCACAACCGCAAGAAAAGATCCTATGTGAAGGCTAATGTCTAAATATAGATTTGATAAATTATAACCTGTCGTCTTACCAACTATTATTAAATGAGAGGAAGAGCTTACCGGTAGAAACTCTGTAACACCTTGTATTAAAGAAAGTATTATTATTTCTAACATGGTTAATGTTTAATTAAATTTACTCTATTTCAAAAGATATAATTTAAATGCATATCTGATATGCACTATTTTTTTTATAAATAAAGGGTTTTCTGTAATATAGGTAAGTGTTATTTACTTATTTTTTTGTTTAATTTAAAGTAAAATTCTTTAAAAAAGCCAACACCATGAAGAATAAAATGTTAAAATTTGTTAAGTTAAATCAGGAAACTCCAAACAAAAGAGACACCAAAGAGAGAAAAACTGATTTCAACGAAATATACGATGAGTTTATAAAGGATAAGGCAAAAGAACAATCAAGTAGATGTTCACAATGTGGAGTGCCTTTTTGCCAAATTCATTGTCCTCTGCAAAATAACATTCCTGATTGGTTAAAATTAACTGCTGAAGGAAGACTAAAAGAAGCCTACGAAATTTCTCAAAGTACTAACAATATGCCAGAAGTTTGTGGAAGAATTTGTCCTCAGGATAGATTGTGTGAGGGTAATTGCGTAATTGAACAATCTGGACATGGAACGGTAACCATTGGATCTATTGAAAAATATATTACAGATACTGCTTGGGAAAAAGGTTGGATTAAACCATTGAGTATTAAAAAAGAATTAAAAGAATCAATTGGCATAGTCGGGGCCGGACCAGCTGGGATGGCTTGTGCAGAAGAATTAAGAAAATCTGGTTACCAAGTCACTATTTACGATCGATACGATAGACCAGGAGGACTTTTAATTTATGGTATACCTAATTTCAAACTTGAAAAACACGTTGTAGAAAGAAGAACAAAGCTCTTAAAAGAAAGTGGAATAAAGTTTGTTCAAAATTTTGAAGTTGGTAAAAATAAAACTCTATATGAAATAAAAGAGAAGCATGATGCAATTTTAATTGCGACTGGAGTTTATAAGGCAAGAGAAATTGAGGTACCAGGGCATAATCTCAAAAATATTTTTCCAGCTATGGATTTTTTAACCGCTTCAAATAGAAAAGGTTTAGGAGATAAGGTCGAATTATTTGATAACGGAATACTTAATGCTCAAGGAAAAAATGTTGTTGTGATAGGTGGAGGAGATACTGCTATGGATTGTGTAAGAACTTCTGTTAGGCAGAAAGCAAAATCAGTAAAATGTTTATATAGAAGAGACAGAGATAACATGCCTGGATCTGCAAGAGAGGTTGGAAATGCAATAGAAGAAGGTGTTGAATTTGTTTGGCTAACAAGTCCGAAAAGTTTTATTGGAGAAACCAAAGTCAATGCAGTTGAAGTAAATAAAATGAAATTAGGTGATCCTGATATGTCAGGAAGAAGAAGGCCGGAAATAGAAAAAGGTGCTGAGTACAAAATACCTGCCGACTTAGTTATTAAGTCTTTAGGTTTTGATCCAGAGAATATTCCAAAACTTTTTGGGGCTAAAGAGTTAGATATCTCTAAATGGGGAACTATAAAAATAAATTTAAAAACAATGCAAACTAATCTTGATGGTATTTTTGCTGCTGGCGATATTGTTCGTGGTGCATCTTTAGTAGTATGGGCAATAAGAGATGGAAGGGATGCCGCAGTTCAAATTGAAAAATATCTAAAACTAAAAAATATAAAAAGAAAGTCTGAAGTAGCAGCATAAATGAATAACTACAAAAAAAACAAAAAATTATTAGAACAGTCACATAATTACAATTCAGACATGGAACACGATGCCTGTGGTGTTGGCTTGATTGCTTCCACAAATGGAAAGAAATCAAGAAAGATTGTTGAATACGGTATAGAGGCGCTAAAAGCAATTTGGCATCGCGGCGCGGTTGACGCTGATGGTAAATCTGGAGATGGTGCAGGAATACAAATTGAAATTGCTCCTGATTTTTATAAAGAAAAAATTCTAGCTACGGGGCACACTCCTGACGACAAAAAAAGAATCTGTGTTGGAATGGTTTTTTTACCAAGAAAAGATTACGCAGAACAAGAGAAATGTAGAGAAATAATAGAGTCAGCTCTACTTGAAGAAGATTTTTATATTTATGGGTGGAGACAAGTTCCAATAAACCCTGGAGTTCTTGGAAAAACAGCTGATCAAAGTCGGCCAGAAATAGCGCAAGTAATGTTTAAGAAAAATAGGGATATGTTGACTAATGATTTAGAGAGAAATCTCTACGAAACGAGAAAAAAGATAGAAAAAATCGCGAGAGAAAGTCAGTTAAAAGAATTTTATATATGTTCGTTCAGTTCTAGATCAATAGTTTATAAAGGAATGTTTTTGGCTGAAATGCTATCGGAGTTTTATCTTGATTTAAATGATAAAAAGCTTACCTCTAGATTTGCTGTATTCCATCAAAGATATTCAACAAATACTTTTCCCAGCTGGGACCTTGCTCAACCATTCCGAACTTTAGCGCATAATGGTGAAATTAATACATTAAAGGGGAATATTAACTGGATGAAAATTCATGAGCAAGATATGTCTAGCCCTTTATTTAAAGATGTTAAAAATCTTAAACCTATTATAAGCAGTCCTTCAGACTCAGGTGCACTTGATAATGTTTTTGAACTTTTAGTTCATTCTGGAAAATTAGCTCCTCTCATTAAGTTAATGATGATCCCTGATTCTTGGTCGAAAAGGAGCAAAACAGTTCCAAAAAATCACCAGGATCTATATAATTTTTTGAATAGCACAATTGAACCTTGGGACGGCCCGGCTGCTATATGTGCTACTGATGCAAAATGGGTTTTAGCCTCATCAGATAGAAATGGATTAAGACCTTTAAGATATTCAATTACCTCAGATAATCTATTCTTTGCTGGCTCTGAAACAGGTATGATAAAAATTCCTGAGAATAAAATTATTGAGAAAGGAAAACTAGGCCCGGGACAAATAATTGCAATTGATTTAAAGCAAGGTAAACTTTTTAAGGATAAAGCAATAAAAGATTTGTTAGCTAGTGAGTACAAAAAATATAATAAACAAATCATTGATCTTGAAAAAAAGATTTCAAACGAAAATGAAAAACCAGCTTTTTTAGGAGAAGAATTAAGAAAAAGACAATATTTATCTGGTTTAAGCATAGAGGATTTAGAATTAATTCTTCATCCAATGGCGGAAGAAGGTAAAGAAGCATCAGGTTCAATGGGAGACGATACTCCCGTAGCAGTTTTATCAAGTCATTTTAGACCTGTATCGCATTACTTTAGACAAAATTTTAGTCAAGTAACTAATCCACCGATAGACTCTTTAAGAGAGAATAAAGTCATGAGTTTAAAAACAAGATTTGGAAACTTGGGAAATATTTTAGACTTTGACAATCTTACCCAAGACAATATCTATGTTTTAGATAGCCCTATTATGACAAACTCGCAATTTAAAAAATTTAAAAGATTTTTTTCAAAAAAAATAAAGATACTTGATTGTACATTTGATATTAATAATTCCCTCAAAGATAGAATTGATGAGATTAGGGAAGAAGCGGAAACTTCAGTAAGAGAGGGAAGCACTTGTTTGGTGCTCTCAGATAAAAATATTACAAGTCAAAAGGCCAGTATTCCGAGTATTTTGATAGTTGGCGCAGTACACTCACATTTGGTAAAATTAGGTTTAAGAGGATATTGCTCTTTAAATGTTGAGTGTTCTGATGCACTTGATACTCACTCTTTTGCAATACTAATTGGGGTTGGGGCAACGACTATTAATCCTTATTTATCGATTGATAGCATTTTCCAAAGATTTGAAAAAAAACTATTTGGCAAATCTGACTTTGAAAGTTGTGTACTTAAATTTAAAAAATCTATTGATGCCGGTCTTTTAAAAATAATGTCAAAAATGGGTATTTCGGTTATAAGTTCTTATAGAGGTGGATGCAATTTTGAGGCCGTAGGTCTTAGTAGAGCAATTGTTGCAGATTATTTTCCTGGAATGTCCTCTAGAATATCTGGAATAGGAGTTATCGGTATCGAAAAAAAAATTAAAGAGCTTTATCAAAAATTTAATGCTAAAAATGTATTTACTTTACCGATTGGTGGATTATACAGATACAGAAAGAGCGGAGAAGATCACCAGTACCAAGGAAGGCTCATTCATCTTTTACAAAGTTCAGTTGGAAATGGATCATACGAGCAATATAAAAAATATTCTAATGGTATACATAATTTACCCCCAATAAATTTAAGAGATCTATTAGAGTTTAAAAATATTAATAAAAAAATCAATATTGATGAAGTAGAACCAATCGAAGATATTTTGAAGAGGTTCGGAAGTGGAAGTATGTCCCATGGAGCTTTATCGGCTGAAGCTCATGAAACTTTAGCTATGGGAATGAACAGAATTAAAGGGGCTTCTTGCAGTGGAGAAGGAGGAGAGGATGCAAAAAGATTTAAAGTTTTACCTAATGGCGATAGTGCAAATTCTAGAGTTAAACAAATTGCTTCTGCAAGGTTTGGTGTGACAGTAGACTACCTTAATAATGCTAATGAAATAGAAATTAAAATTGCACAAGGAGCAAAACCAGGGGAGGGTGGACAACTGCCTGGATTTAAAGTAACCGAAGAGATAGCTAGATTAAGACATTCAACACCCGGTGTTACCTTAATCTCTCCACCTCCACATCATGATATTTACTCAATCGAAGATTTAGCTCAACTTATTTATGATTTAAAACAAATAAATCCCGGAGCAAGAGTAGGTGTTAAGCTTGTTGCTTCTACTGGAATAGGAACAATAGCAGCTGGTGTTGCGAAGGCTAAAGCTGACATAATCTTAATATCAGGTCATTCTGGTGGAACCGGAGCTAGCCCACAAACAAGTATCAAATATGCTGGGATACCTTGGGAAATGGGATTAACAGAAGCAAACCAAGTTTTAACTTTAAATAATTTAAGACACAACGTTACACTTCGCACTGACGGTGGATTAAAAACTGGAAGAGATGTTGTTATTGCTGCAATGATGGGCGCTGAAGAGTATGGTATGGGAACCTCATCACTTGTTGCTATGGGATGTATAATGGTAAGACAATGTCACTCGAATACTTGCCCAGTCGGAGTATGCAGTCAGGATTCTTCACTCAGAGAAAAATTTACTGGCACTCCTGAGAAAGTTGTAAATTTATTTAGATTTGTTGCCACTGAGGTTAGAGAAATTCTAGCATCACTAGGTTTTAAATCTATTAATGAGATTATAGGAAGAACAGATTTATTATCACAAGTTAACAAAGGGGCATCCAATTTAGATGATTTGGATTTAAATCCATTGTTAGTTCAAACTGACCCCGGAGAAAACCTAAGGTACTGCAAAGATAATCATATCAATAAAGTTCCGGAAACATTGGATGAAAAAATTTGGTCAGATATCAAAGATAAAATTGATATTAATAAAGAAAATAATTTTAAATATGAGATTGAAAATACATATCGATCAGTAGGTACCCGAATTTCACACCATATTTATAAAAAATTTGGTAATGATAAATTAAAAGATAATACTATTAATATAAAACTTACTGGGTCTGCTGGGCAATCGCTTGGAGCATTCTTAACAAAAGGTGTATGTTTGTCAATTGAAGGGGATTGTAATGATTATGTTGGAAAAGGACTATCAGGTGGAAAAATAATAGTTAAACCATCACCTGAAAGTAGTCTCTTATCAGATCAAAATACTATCATTGGAAATACAGTATTATATGGAGCAACATCAGGAAAGTTGTATGCCTCAGGACAAGCTGGTGAGAGATTTGCTGTAAGAAATTCTGGGAGCTTAGCTATTATTGAAGGATGCGGTGCTCATGGATGCGAGTACATGACAGGAGGATCTGTTTTTATTTTAGGAGAAGTTGGAGATAATTTTGGTGCTGGGATGACTGGAGGAATGGCTTTTGTTTATGATAAGAAAAATAATTTTGAAAATTACGTAAACCCTGGATCAATAATTTGGCAAGGCGTAGAGACAGATTACTGGAAAAAATTTTTAAAAGATAATTTAGATCAATTTAATAAAGAGACAAATTCAAAAGTAGCTAAAAAAATATTAGATAATTACGACTCAGAGTTAAAAAATTTTAAGCAAATTTGCCCAATTGAAATGCTTGATAAAATAAAGAATCCAATTAGTCTTAAGCCATATATAAAAAAGGCAGGTTAATGGAAAAAATAAAAATTTTCTGCTTTGGATTCGGCCAAGTAGCAAGAAGCTTTGTAGAAAAAATTATTTTTGAAAAAAAAAACTTTGAGCTTAATATAACCACAAGAAAGCCGTCTAATATTAACAAGATAAATAATCTAACATACAGGTCATATCAATTTGATAACAACAAATTTGATGAGTCTCTTAAGGAAAAACTAAAGGATTCAAATTATATTTTAGTTTCAATCCCGCCTATAAACAATAGAGACATTGTAATTGGAAATTTTGACACAGTTCTAAAAAAAATTAAAAAATGTAAATGGATAACTTATCTGTCTGCCACAAGTGTTTATGGTGACCACAATGGAGACTGGGTAAATGAAAATAGTGAAACTAAACCATCATCACCCAACGGCATTCAGAGATTAAATGCAGAAAAAACCTGGAAAAATTTTTCAAAAAAATCAAATCTTCCTTTGCAAATTTTTAGATTGGCAGGAATTTATTCTAATGAATATAATATTTTAAAAAGACTAAAAAGTGGTTCAGTTCAAATTGTCGACAAGAAAGATCATTTTTTTTCTAGAGTCCACGTTGATGATATTTCTAATATTCTATTTAAATCTTTTAAAAAATTTAAAAAAAATGAAATCTATAATATTTGTGATGATAAACCAGCTTCCCAGCAAGAGGTAGCATCTTACGGTTCAAAATTATTAAAGATAAAAGAACCAAAAACTGTAAATATAAATGAGATTGAGAGCTCAATGTTAAGAAACTTTTATAAAGATTCCAAAAAAGTAAATAATAAAAAAATGAAAAGTTTTTTTGATTATGAAATGAAATTTTCAACATACGTTGAGGGATTAGACAATATTTTTAATAAATCTATCTAGTTCTTTTTTGAAAATTCTTAAATCACTTTTACTCGATAAACTATGATAACTATTTTTGATAATATGCAGTCTTTTTTTTGCTCTTGGAAACATGGATAAAACTTTTCTAGAAAAAGTTACTGGCACCACTTCATCTTTTTGACCATGAAACATAGTCACATTTATTTTTAGATTTATTTTTTTTGATAAGATTTTATTCCTTCTACCATCTTTAATTAATTGGTAAGTTATAGGGTATTCATATTGTTTCTGTTTGTATTTTGGATCCCCATGTTTGATTATACTAACACCTTTTTCTTTGATTTCTTTCTTAATTTTTTTGGGAAATTTTTTCCACATTAATTTATCAAGAAATTCTGGAGCTGAACCAATTCCAATAAAACTTTTAATTTGATTTTGAAAATATTTAAATTGATTTAAAGAAATCCAAGCCCCCATACTTGAACCAATCAAAATAAAGTTATTTTTTTTTACAATTTTTTTAATTATTTTTTTTGCATCGTCGGACCATTCGCTAATATTTCCTTTAGTAAAAACACCAGATGATTTACCGTGCCCAGAATATTCAAGAGCCAGAAATCCTAATTTATTTTTGATTGCATATTTTCTAAATGCGGTTGGTTTTTCACCTTCAATATCTGACATAAAACCTGGTAGAAAAACAATATAAGATTTGTTTTTTCCATAATTGTGAATGATTCTTAGTCTTTTTCTTTTAGATAATTTTATGTAATTATATTTTTTCATCTACTTAGTCATTAAGTTGTCTGATAATGTATTAGTTGAGATATGTCATCAAAAATTAAAGTTTTACAAGTAATCCCAAGACTTGGGTATGGTGGAGCGGAGACAGGTTGTTATGACTTGGCCCATTTTTTAGCAGAAAATGATTGTAAATCTTATATTGTCACAAGCGGTGGTGAATTATTAAAATATGTTAGAAAAGAAAAAGTAAAAGTAATTAAATTGCCAGTGCAATCAAAAAATCCGGTTTTAATTTTACTAAACTCTTTAATCTTAACTTTTTTAGTTTTGGTTTTAAACATAAGTATTGTTCATGCAAGAAGTAGGGCTCCTGCTTGGTCATGCTATTTAAGTTGTTTAGTTACTGGTAGAAAATTTGTAACTACTTTTCATGGAACTTACAATTTTAAAAGATCAGTTAAAAAAATCTATAATAGTATAATGCTCAAGTCTAAACTAATAATTGCTGGCTCGAACTTTATTTTTAGCCATATAAATGAAAAATATCCTGAGTACATTAATTCTAAGAGAAAGTTAATGGTAATTTTTAGGGGTATTAATTTAAATTATTTTAATCAAAAAAATATTTCTGTTCAAAAAAAAAACGATCTTTTTAAAAAATGGGGTTTAAGTGAACATACAGTGAAAATTTTATTACCTGGTCGTTTAACTTCTTGGAAAGGGCATGATAAATTTATAGAATCACTAAATATATTGATCGAGGATTATAATAATTATAGATTTGAAGCAATTATTTTAGGTTCAGATCAAGGCAGAAATGTCTTTAAAAAAAAGTTACTTAGTCTGGTTCAAAGATATAATTTGAATCAAAAAATACATTTTATTGATCAGTGTAGGGAAATGCCAGTTGCTTATGCAATTTCAGATATTGTAGTTTCATCCTCGGTTGAACCAGAGGCATTCGGTAGGGTTGCTGTTGAAGCACAGGCGATGCAAAAACCTATTGTTGCCTCTAATATTGGAGGATCTTTAGAAACAATCCTAGAAAAAAAAAGCGGCTTTTTATATAAATATAACGACCCAAGAGAACTTGCAAAAACGCTTAATAGTGTAATGGAATTAGATAAAGACACGTTGAATTTAATTGGAATCGAAGGTAGAAAAAACGTATCAAAAAAATTTGATGTTGAAAAAATGTGTCAAACTACTTTCACAGAGTACAAAAAATTGTTAAAAAGTTAAATGCCGGTAGTAAAACTTTTAGATGGGAAAGAAATATCTTTTGCAAAACCAATTAATGGTTTTGAAATTGTAAAAAAAATTAGTAAATCTTTAGAAAAAATAGCATTAGTTATGGAGGTAGATGGAAAACTTAAAGATTTAAGTTATCAAATCACAAAAGACTCTAAAGTAAAAATAATTACCCCTAAAGACAAGGAAGGTTTAGATGTTTTAAGACACGATGCAGCACATATAATGGCAATGGCAGTTCAAGAATTATTTCCTGGAACACAAGTTACAATAGGTCCAGTAATTGAAAATGGTTTTTTTTATGATTTTGCCAAAAAAGAGCCTTTTACTGACGAGGATATAAAAAAAATAGAGAAGAAAATGTCAGAGATAATTGACAGAGATGTTAAAACTAGAAGAGAAGTTTGGGCCAGAGAAAAAGCTATAAAACATTTTAATGATATTGGAGAAAAGTATAAAGCCGAAATAATAGAGAGTATTCCTAAAAATGAAGAGTTATCTATTTATCATCATGGGGATACATGGCACGATTTATGTAGAGGGCCGCATTTAGAGTCCTCAGGAAAAATTGGAAAGGCATTTAAGTTAACTAAAGTTTCAGGCGCTTATTGGAGAGGCGATTCAAACAATGAAATGCTTCAGAGAATTTATGGAACTTGTTGGAATAACAAAAAAGATTTAGAGGATTATCTTAATAAATTAGAAGAGGCTGAAAAAAGAGATCATAGAAAACTAGGAAAAGAAATGGATCTTTTTCATTTTAGAG
>MDTG01435703.1_pt1 | contig 27324 bp, 30 predicted proteins | sample 811421 | NCBI WGS metagenome assembly MDTG01 (sample SAMN05326645, study PRJNA326480) | marine metagenome | isolation source: seawater | place: Pacific Ocean: South East | collected 2011
GATATTGGAAATAGTTGGTTTCCCAGTACCAGATGTAGATCGACTTCCTTTTCACGCTGCCTTATGTCCATATAACATTAGGATAGGTTATCTCAATTATATATGCTAGATTAATATTTAGGTTCGTATAATATATATTATGTAATTAATCAATAAAAAATATTTGTTGATTATCAATTTTATAACTTTGTATTAACTTTTTAGCCATATCAGACCTTAGCCAATCATATAGATCAGATGAAACTGTCTTGTTGATACCTTTACAGCGATTGTAATTCACCAGAATAAGGCCATATTCGTTCTTAAGTTCAGCTTTATTTTCATATAGGATACGATGATTGGCTTTATTTTTATATTTAAGCCAAGATGACCTATCTGTAAAAATATATGCATTTTTTGCTATCGCTATGTTTAATGAAGGCCCCATACCTTGACCCGTTTCAAAGTACCATACAGCACTACTTTTTATAGGATTATAATTAGCTTTATCCCATATTGCTAACTCAGCAAAGTGTGTTCCACTAGAATCAGATCTGGATATAAACTCTGACTTATTATTTGCAATTGCTAAAAAAACGTCTGATGGTATTTTTATGGACGATACGTTAGCAGGATCCTGAGATGGCCCTACAACCACATAGTCATTATGCATTAATTTATGCCTTTTTATACCGTATCCCTGTTCAATAAATTGAGTCTCTCTATCTTTGTCATGGACAATTAGTAAATCTCCATCGCAGTTTTTAGCGTTAACTATAGCTTGTCCTGTTCCGACTGCAACAACCTTTATTTCATGGTCTGAATAACTAGGATAATTAGGTAGTAAGAATTCATATAGCCCAGAATCCCTAGTGGAAGTAGTAGATTGAATGACAATGCTATCTGCATTTACATAGGCAGTAAAATTGAGGCAGAAAAATAAAATTAAATACCTATGCATTAGCTACCCTACCATCTCTTAACGTGATATTAATACAATTTAATTTATCAACAAAACTATCATCATGCGAAACCAGAATTAATTGATTATTATCATTAATGTAAGTTTGTATAATATCTAAAATTAGATTTGTATTATATTCATCTAAATTATTTGTAGGCTCATCATAAAATATAATTTTTGGTTGGATAACTAGTGATCGCAAAAGCGAAACTAATTGTAATTCACCTCCCGATAGATGATGTATGTACTTATCAGTTAAATAATCTAATGAATACTTTTCTAATAAGCTTGCTACCTTATTTCTCCTATCTTTTTTTGGGATATTTTTACAGTATAAAGCATGTGAAAGATTTTGATACACTGTATCTTTTAAAAAGTTAGGATTTTGAAAAATAAAACTTGAACACATCTCACTATTATAACTTTTAGTAATTATTCCTGATGTAGGCGATGTTAGTCCATACATTAATTTTAATAAAGTAGTTTTCCCGGCTCCATTTGGTCCTCTTAAAGCTACAATTTCATTACTATTTACATCTAGACTCACATCATCAATTATAATTTTTTGATTTATGACGTAAGAAATATTTTTTAATGATATTATTTTTTTCATAAGTACTTATTCTTTATGATATAGATCATTACATTAATTATAATTGCCAACAAAATGAGCGTAATACCAAGACTTAATGCAAGCGCCAGGTCTCCACGTGATGTTTCAAGAACAATACTTGTAGTCATCACTCTTGTCATATTTGCTATGTTACCACCAACAATTATAACTGCCCCAACCTCGGATAACGCTCTACCAAGACCTGTCATAATTATTATTAATAAATCATACCTACATTCTTTTATAATAGTATATGCCGCCTTGTGACCAGGTGTATGAATAGACTTCAAATATTCACTTAATTCGGTAAATCTATTTTGTAGAGATTTATACGATAAAGAAATTATTATAGGAGTGATAATTATAAATTGAGCTATTATCATAATTGTTGGTGTATACAGAATTTCTAAAAAACCTAGAACTCCTGAAAAAGAAAATATTATGTACAGCATCAATCCAACAACAACAGGAGGTAGACTCATCAAAGAATTAACAATCAGTAAAATATAATTCTTACCAGTGAAATTATTTATTACTAACATTGAAGAAACATATATTGAAATTATTGATGACATTATAGTCGCTAACACCGAGACATATAATGATAGTAGTACAATGTTTAGAAATGTTTCATCAGAATAAAATATTACATTAAATAGATCTGAGAAAATTTCCATAAAGCTTATTTTATGAATAAATCTTTAAAAGGTATGCCTTTTAAGTCCTTAGAAGATAAAGTTTTTGCTTCAATAGGCCACTCTATATTTAAATCTGGATCATCATATTTAATAGTTTTCTCACTTTCAGGATGATAATAGTCTGTTGTTTTATATAAAACAGTTGCTTCTTCACTAAGAGCTATGAAGCCATGTGCAAAACCTTTAGGTATCCATATATGAAAATTATTACTTGAAGATAATATCTCACCATGCCAACGTCCATAAGTATCTGAATCGCGTCTTACGTCAACTACGACATCATAAATCTCTCCACTGACAACTCTAACTAATTTATCTTGTTGATAAGGTTTATTTTGGAAATGCATTCCTCTTACGACATATTTCTTTGTAAAAGAATGATAATCTTGTACAAAAGATACATTTGTTCCTAATAGTTTATTAAAATCACTCGCATTATACGATTCAAAAAAAAAGCCTCTATCGTCTTTGAATATGTCTGGTGTAAATATGTGAACGTTGTTAAATATAGTTTTGGATTTTTTCATTTTAAATTATTTAATATATATCTCCAAAAATCTTATTAGATAATACTCCCAGTTTTGAATATCAATGTCAAAATATGAGCATATTTTCTTATTTGATAAAACTGTATAGGATGGTCTTTTGACTTTAGAGTCAAAATTGTTTGATGATGTTGGTTTGATTTTTATATTATATTTCGTATCAATTTTAGAAGCTTGCTTAATTATCTCACATGCAAAGTCATACCATGTTGTGAATCCGGATGGAGACAGATTAAACACCTGATTATGCTTTAGATATGTTCCGCGTTGTATAGTTTTTAATAAAAAGATTTCAATTACCTGTGCAATAAGCAATGAAGATGTTGGAGAGCTATATTGATCAGAAACAACTGTTAATTCATTCTGTTTAGTTGCTTTTGTGAGAATATTCTTTACAAAATTATGCCCATGTTTCCCGTAAACCCATGATGTCCTGAAAATTGTATAGTTACATTGGCTACTCATAATGAATTGATCCCCTTTATTTTTGCTATCGCCGTAAGTATTCAAAGGTCTAGCTTTGTCACTCTCGATATAAGGTTCTTTTTTTTCTCCATTATAAATATAATCCGTAGAGAAATGTATCAAGTGAATGTTATTTGCTTTACACATAGTTGCAATATTCTGAACTGCATTTGAATTAATCTCATAACATAAAGTGCTATCATTTTCTGCATCCTCTACTCTAGTATATGCTGCAGCATTAATTAGATATTGAGGTCTAATTTCATTCAATTTACTTGATAAGAGAGTTTCGTTAGTAATATCTAAATCATTATGACTAAATGCATAGACTTCATATTTATCTTTCAATATTTTTAATAGTTCACTTCCAACAATGCCTTTTGATCCAAGAAGTATAATCTTTACTAACATCTCACACTTTATATTTATTCAAGTAGAAATCAATTGTGTCAGAAATACCATCCGCGAAGGATTTGGATGGTTTCCAATTTATATTTTTTAGAGTAAAAGTATTATCAATTGCATATCGATAATCATGTCCAGGCCTATCTTCTACGTATTTGATCAATTTTTTATAATCAGAAATACTATTTAACTTTTTCGACAAAGCATTGCATACTTGATTAACAAGATCTATATTTTTCAATTCATGCTCACCGCCAATATTAAAGTGTGAATATTCTGTACTTGATTCAATGATTTCTATGAGCGCATCACAATGGTCATCTACGTATATCCAATCCCTTATATTGTTGCCTTTTCCATAAACAGGAATGCTTTTATTATTTAGTGCATTGTAAATAACTTTAGGAATAAGTTTTTCTCTATGTTGATTTGGTCCATAGTTATTGGAACAATTTGTTACCACAAGAGGGAGACTATATGTATTTATGTATGAAAAAACTAAATGATCACCTGCAGCTTTACTGGCAGAATATGGATTTTTAGGTGAATATTTGGTATTTTCTGTAAAATGATTATCGTTATCTTGTAAATCCCCGTAAACTTCATCAGTAGATATTTGTATAAATTTGATGTTCAACTCGTTTGAATACTTGTGATAATATTCTCTATATAAGTCTAATAGTGTTTGGACGCCTAAGACATTAGTCTGAATGAACTCGTATGACGATTCTATTGAATTGTCAACATGTGTTTCTGCAGCAAAGTTAACAAATATATTTGGCTTATGCTTATTAATTATTTCTCTGATACTATTTTTATTATTAATATCTTCATTATAAAAAAAATATTTTTTATCTTCTTTAAGAAAATTTAAATTAGATTGATCAGAAGCATATGTTAGCTTATCAATGTTTATAATTTCAGTCGAGGAATGATCATTCCATCTTTTTATAAATCTAGAGCCTATGAATCCAGAACCGCCAAAGACTAATATACTCACTAGTCAATATTCCGCATAAAGTCTGATACGATTTTAGAAAAGGCCAATAATATTTCCATCATCATCAATATCTATTCTTTCAGCTGCTGGAGCTTTTGGTAAGCCAGGCATTGTCATGACATCACCACATACCATAACTATGAACTCTGCTCCTGCAGAAAGACGTACTTCTCTTATTGGGATGACATGATCAGATGGTGCACCTCTAAGTGTCGGGTCAGTAGAGAATGAGTATTGAGTTTTTGCTACACATACTGGAAAATTACCATATCCATTATTTTGTAATTCTTCTATTTGCTTTTTTATATTTGCAGGAGCTGATATTGACGATGCACCATAGATTTTTTTAGCTATAGTTTCCATTTTTTCCCATAGCGACATGTCATCAGGATATAAGTATTTGAAATTATTTTCTGCGCTTTCTATTTCATTTACTACAGTTTTAGCTAATTCTTCCGCGCCTTTTCCACCATCTGCCCAGTGTGTTGATGAGATAATTGGAACATCTAATTCTTTTGATTTTGCTTTAAGAAGGTCTTTTTCTTTTTCAGTATCGAATGAAAAACCATTAATACCGACAACAACTGGAAGTCCAAAATTATTTTTTAAATTATGAATATGTCTTTCAAGATTACTTAAGCCTTTTGATAAATAATCAGTACTTTCATCATTAAGTTTATCTAAGGAACAGCCGCCATGATATTTTAAAGCACGTATTGTTGCTACTAACACTACTACGGAAGGTTTGAGATTTGCTTTTCTACATTTTATGTCAAGAAACTTTTCTGCTCCAAGGTCTGCTCCAAACCCTGCTTCTGTAACAACATAGTCAGCTAATTTTAACGATGCTTTTGTTGCAATCACAGAATTGCATCCATGTGCTATATTAGCAAACGGCCCTCCATGAATCATTGCAGGATTATTTTCAAGTGTTTGAACTAAGTTTGGCTTCATTGCATCTTTAAGCAATACTGTCATTGCCCCATGTGCATTAATGTCACTTGCTAGTATAGGTTTTTTTTCTCTAGTATATGCAACAACTATTTTACCCAGTCTGGTCTTTAAATCTTTGATAGATGTGGCTAGGCAAAAAATTGCCATGATCTCAGAGGCAACAACAATATCAAATCCATCTTCTCTTGGATAGCCATTACCTATTGCTCCAAGTGAACAAACAGTTTTTCTAAGTGCGCGGTCGTTCATATCTAGTACTCTTTTCCAAACCACTCTTCTCACATCAATATTTAGCTTATTCCCATGATGAATATGATTATCTAACATAGCTGCTAGAAGATTATTTGCCAATTGGATTGCATTAAAATCTCCAGTAAAATGAAGATTAATATCTTCCATAGGTACTACTTGTGACATTCCGCCACCTGCAGCGCCTCCTTTCATTCCAAATACTGGGCCTAATGATGGTTCTCTAATTGTTACTAAAGCGTTTTTACCAATTCTATTTAGGGCATCACCGAGACCAACAGATGTTGTTGTTTTGCCCTCACCTGCTGGTGTAGGGCTAATAGCTGTTACAAGAATTAGCTTTCCGTCTTCTTGAGCACTAAGACTATCAAGATAATTTAGTGATACTTTCGCTTTATAATGACCATAAGGTTCGAGTTGATCTTGAGGGATATTAAGTTTATCAGCAATTTTTGTTATTTCCTGAAGCTCACAAGACTGTGCTATTTCAATATCACTTTTCATGGTATAGCTAATATAAGCTTTATTATAATAAATATCAATATTAACTTAATTATCCTTAAAATTTAATGAGTGATTATGATATATTGTTTCATAAAGTGGATGAAATAAATCTAAAAAATTTTCTAAGTTACTTCGTAAAAATTAGAGTTGTTTTAGCTAATATTGTACTCGTGGTAATTATATTAATTTTCTACCCTAATAAAAATTATACTTTATATACAACTACACTTCAGATAATGCCTGCCGATAATCAGTTAGATATTATCAATTTTGAAAATATTAATATATACCCTCCACTATCATATAATTATAAATATTACGAAAATCAAGGTAGCGTAGAGAACATTAGCAGGAGTACCATCAAATATACTTCAAGAAATCCAGATAATAATAAAGATTATGCTAAAGCTGTTGAAAATTCGATAAATACTAAAATTGATATGATGAGCCAAAAATATGGGATTAATCTAGAAGAGAAAAATATTTTATTTACATTAGATGACTACTATAAGGCAGAGTTTTTTAACAAAAAAGGGAATTTTTTTGATTTAGAAATTTCAAACAATGAAACAAAAAAGGATAATCGCTTAAAAATATTAATATTATCTATATTTTTTATATTGATAATAAACATTTCAATGTATATTCTTTCGAGCTTGCCTAAAAATAAAAACTAATTTACGCACTTTTTTTTAAAATCATATCGAATAGTTCTTTTTATTGCTTCATCTAAAGAATAATCTCTTTTGAATTTATTCTCATCAATTGCAGTATTAAATTGTGAATTTGCACAAAATTTTCGTATTCGTATTGAACTTATAACAGGCTTTGATGGCAGAATATAAGCTAACAAATCAAAGATCTTACCGATAGCAAATGCAAGCTTGTATGGAATATTTCGAATTTTTCCTTCATTTTTTTTAAGAGAATTGACTAAACCAACTAATTCAGTCATGTTCATATCTGGTTTATCTACATAATTGTATATGAACAAACCAGGTCTTTCTTCAAGGCAGCTTAAAATAAACTTAGATATATTTTCCACATAGGCAATAGACTTAATATTTTTTCCATTTCCAATCATCATGAATCTGCCGCTCATTATAAAGTTAAAAAGATTATAGACATTGCCTCTATTACCTTCGCCAAAGACAACTGTTGGTCTAACTATTACAACCGTCCTCTCTTCAGGTTTTTCATTTTGCCAATCAATATATATCTTTTCTGCTGCAAGTTTAGATTTGCCATAATCATTAAATGGTTTAGTTGGTGATAATTCAGATATATTTGTATTCTCTAAACCATAAACTGCAACAGAACTTGTAAATATAATTTTGTTACAATTATTTAATGAAGCATATTCACAGACATTTTTTGCTCCATCAACGTTAGTTGAATAATATAAATCCGCAGGAGTAACATCATCTCTATGTTCAGCGGCAAGATTAATAATTGGTCCTTTATTTCTCTCCTTAATGAAATTAGCCTTATCAGTAATGTCAACTTTCAAGAAGTCATATTCTTTTTTAGGTGGATGATTTTTGTCAATTACTAAAAATTCTTTATCTCTCTTAAGATATTGTTGAGATATACTAGTCCCTATGAAGCCGCTACCTCCAATGATTTGAGGACACTCTAGCATTATAAAGTATAGCCAGCGCTAACAGCATCATCGTAAAACATTTTGACAGTATCTAATGAATAATCATCTAGAGAATAACCAATTTTATTGAGTTTTTTTAGGATATCAGGTGTGACAGTAATAATATGGCATCCAATTTGATCTGCTTGAACTATATTGAGTAATTCACGTGGACTCGCCCATATTATTTCAGCATTAGGCATTGAAGATGTTTGCTCAACAGCATACTTCATTATATCAATTGGATCTTGTCCAGTATCGGCTATTCTACCAGCAAAAACAGAAACATACGCTGGGCAATCATCTTTTAATGAAGATATAGTGTTCTTGATTTGAGTCTTTGTCATAATCGCAGTTACGTTAACTTTTACACCCTCATTCGATAACTTTTTAATTAAGTCGTAAGAATAGTCCCCTTTAGTATTAGTTATTGGAACTTTGACATAAATATTATCTGCCCAAGCGCTAATTATTTTTGCTTGTCGATACATTTCGTCAAAATCATCAGAGAATACTTCAAATGATATTGGTTTTGTTTTGATAAAAGTTAAAATATCTTTACAAAAATCTTCATAGTTCTCAATACCAGCATTTCTCATTAAAGTCGGATTAGTTGTAAGCCCATCAATATAATCTTGCCCATACATAGTCTTCATGGATTCTTTATCTGCACCATCTGCAAAAATTTTGACATTCATTTTGTTCATTTAGTATCCCTCCGGTAGGCTTAAAATATGTTGAACTGCTTGATATAAGTTAGAGACAATTTTATCACACTTCTTTGGTTTTACCTCATTATATTCCTTATCTATAAATATAGTTTTACAACCTGCCGCCTGACCAGCAATAATATCTTTCGTTCTATCTCCAATAATAAACGTATCTTTGAGATTAAAATTAAATTCTTTTGATGCCTCTATAAGCATACCTGGTTTAGGTTTTCTACAGCTACAATTATCACTATCATCATGAAAGCAAACTTTAAAATATTTAATGCCACAAATATCAGAGATTTCTTTATTTATTTTATGAACAGACTTTTCAGTTGTTGTTCCTCTAGCAACATCTGGCTGATTAGTAACGACAATAATTTCATAATGATTTTTTTGGAGTAGTTTAATTGCCTCTTTAGCAGAAGCTGTAATTACAAGATCATCTTTAGAGTGTGGTGGGTATGGTTTTTTATTTAGAATAATTGGTTCATTAATTACACCATCTCTATCCAAAAAAATATACTTCATTAAGTGAATATTATTTTGTAGATTCCCATTTAGTAATTTTCTTTTTTAACTTAGGGTGAGTAACTAACAGATGCCAGACAACTGCATGAAAAGCCTCTGTATGGGGCGTGATTGAGTTTTCATTTATGATAGGTATTAACACTACACAGTCTCCAACTTTTTTCGTATGACCTCCATCTCTACCTACTACGCCAATTATCTTACTTTTACATTGTTTTGCATAATTAAGTGCGTTGACAATATTTACACTAATATTTTTTTCTTCAGAGCCACCACCTACAGAAAAGACAAAAACTATATCGTTTTGCTTTAGCTTACTTGTTTTCAAAAACTCTTCAAATACAGTCTCCCACCCTTCATCATTGACACGAGCAGTAAGTTCAGAAACATTATCTGTTGCAGCATATGACTCAATACCTAATATTTTTCTAAAATCATTAACTGCATGAGAACAATTGCCAGCACTTCCCCCTACTCCTAGAAAAAAGATTCTCCCAGAATTAGATTGGCATTCACTGATTATATTGACCATTTGAGAAATATCATTTCTATTGATTTTATCGAGTATTTTAATTGATTCTTCTAAGTGAGTGTTAATAAAGTTATCATCATCTTGAAAAAGTTCTTTACTATTTTTAGCCACTAATTACCCCACGTTTTATATTCAATATTTAACACTATAACAATTATCAAATTTAATACAAATATAAATGTATTAGATTTTTTTAAATAAGCGTATGTTTTATATACTTAAACTCATTAATATTAAACTAATATTTTTTGAGAAAAGTTTAAATATTATTGTTTTTTTTTAGATGTCTATCTAGCTCTAATATTCCGGTCTCAGAGCCTATTTCAAAGAATCTATTTTTAGCAGCATAATAGCCAATATTATTATTAGCAGATTCTTTTTGATAGATTGTACTTAGATTAATAAATTCAGATGAGTTATATTTGTTTAATATTTTTTTTGAAATGATTGAAATGCCGTAGTCAATATACTTACAAGATTGATTACTATCCTCGCAGTATAATAATTTATTATCAATTAAACGGATATTGCTTTTGTCATACATGCCTCGATTATGATAAATGGCCATTGTAATCATTTTTTTTTCTACTTCATAAGATAATCTTATGTCTTCAAGAACTAATTGCAGATATGAATCTCCATATACAACAAAAAAATAGTCTGATAGATTATCATACGCTTTAATAAGTGCTCCTCCAGTTCCGAGCATTTTATCTCCATCTATTGAAAATATAATATCTGTATTTTGAAATTTATTTTTTACAAACTCAATAATTTGGTCACTGTAATGTCCTAAGCACAGAAGAAAACTTTTTATGCCTTGATCAATAAAATAATTAATCTGCCATTCAATAAAAGGCTTGTTATTTACTTTAATTAAGGATTTTGGTGTATTTTTTGTTAGTTGACCTAATCTTGTTCCAAGTCCTCCTGCTAGTATAACAACTTGATCTACTTGCATATTAGGTCTGTGCCTATGCTATCAAGACTAAATCTTACTTCAGGTAATTTTAATTTTTTCATTTTATCTCTCAGTAACGCTTTATCTTTAGCGTAAAACATTAAAAAACCACCACCACCAGCACCAACAACTTTTCCGCCTAGAGCTCCATTATCGAGTCCATTCTGATACCAAAGATTAATCTTTTCATTCGACATACCATGAGATCTTTTTATCTTATTCATCCAATGCTCATGCATAAGAAGAGCAAATTCATCTAGATTACCTTGAAGCATAAATTCGAGACTTTTCTTTCCCATCTCTTTAGTTTTATGTAAGTTTTCAATTATAGAAATATTATTTCTTTTTGATTTTTTATTCTGATCATCTAATATTTTACCTGCTGATCTTGTTTTCCCTGTATAAAACAATAGTAAAGAATCCTCTAGTTCATAAAAAATATTTTTATCAAGCTGAATTCTTTCGACATCTACTGAGTCATCTTTATTAAAAGTGTATGCTGTTAATCCACCAAATGTAGCAGCATATTGATCTTGTTTCCCTATTGGTTGTTTAAGTTTATTAATTTCAATATCACAGGCATATTCTGCTAAATGTTCTTTCGTAATGATCTTATTTTTATATTCATATAGTGCCCTTATAAGTGCAGTAGTAAAACTACCCGATGAACCAAGGCCTGTCCCAGATGGTATGTCAGCTACAGATGTTATTTCAATTTGTCTATTTATTTTTTCTGATTTTAAAACTTGCTTTACAATTGGATGATGAATCAGAGAGGAGTTTTTACGGCTCTCTATTGACGAGTATTTGAGCAAAACTTTGTCTTGAAATGGTTTGCTCACAGATATGTATACGTATTTATCTATAGAACTTGCAATTAGGAATCCACCATATTTTCTATAGTATGATGGTAAGTCGGTTCCACCACCTCCAAGTGTTATTCTAAGAGGGCTTCTAACAATAATCATTTAGGAAATATATCACTATGATATAAATTTTCAACAGTAGCATCCCAAGATACTGGTTCATGTTGATATGCTACATTACATAGTTTTTTATACTCTCCGTTTTTACTTTCAATTAATTTAATTAATAATGAACTTAAAGCTAATTTATCTTTTTCTTTGAATAATGTATCCGGGCTTTGAAAATAATTAATATCTTCTACACCAATTTTTGTAGAAATGACCGGTGTACCACATGATAAACTTTCAATCACTGGCCCTGGAGAGCTTTCATAAAAACTTGGATTTATTGTTAAATCTGAACTTTTATAGAAGTTGATTAGTTCTGTATCAGATATATTTTTTATAAAAGAAATATTATCATTATCTGTATAGTCAATATCAAAACTTCCAAAAAGGATAAGATTTAAATCTTTATATCTTTTTTGAACAATATTAAAGGCCTCGATTAAAACTTTTGTTCCTTTCCATGCTTGTGGTCTAGCTAATGCTAAAAGTGTTTGTGGTTTTTCTTTATAGGAATCACTACTCCTTTTAGAAAAGTTTTTATAATCAACTCCAGGTATACATACTTCAGAAGTAAGATTATGATTTGATAGATATATATTTTTTAACCAAGAACTATTTGTTATTAGATTTATATTTGAAAAGATATTTGTCGCATACTTGGAATAAAGGTAGCGATTAGTTTTAGACAATAGTGACTCATCATGCTGCGCGTAATAAGTAATATTAGTATATCCGGAATTTTTTAGAATTATAAGTATAGATAAATCTGTCGCAATGATTGGATCGGTTCTATCAAAGTAATTTTTAATCAAAGCAACTCCAGATTTAATTTTTAAAGTTGATTTAAGTTTATAGAAATAATCTGGTATTATTTTATATGCTATCCCGAAAATATACCAAATAATATTTTTTTTTACTATATCAAATTGACAGAAAATATCTGAATGATCTCTATGTTCATTTATCGATCTAATAACATAAAAATCGCAGGAGAAACCATGTTTATAAATATTAAAAAATGTTCTCACACCTCCAGTGTTACTAAACGCCCATAGAAGAATTTTAGGATTTCTTTTCAATTTTAGTAATGTAACTAATTAAAATAAAGTTAGATATTTCGAAAAGAGCGATAGACATGATTAATTGTTGAGTATATATGAAAAAAATAAATGATAAAAGCGATGCAATTAACATAGCATAAAGAAGACCTGAACTAGTATTAAATATTCTCATGTAGTTTCCAGCAAGCAAACCATTGACCCAAGAAATTAAACCAATCATTATAAGTAGGTAATAAACATTACTATCATATACAATATCTTCTGCAAGGAAATTTATAATCAATGGTAAAATGCCGCTATACTGCATAAATAAGAGTGTGAGTGCTGCTACAAGTAAGTAAAAAAACATATTAAGAAATTTTTTTTGATCTTCGATTTTATTTTTCAGAATATAATTTGGAAATAAGGATCCTAAATTTATTAAGGGTCTTGTGATACGATAGGTTGCAAAAAATATCAAAAAATAACTTGATGCAATTATCATTGATGCATAATAGAAAAGTATATAACTATAAATATTATACACCGTTATAGATAATCCATCTGTAATACCCGATGATTTTTTTAGATATATAGTTTTGCTATTATTGAATGATATTTTAGGTAAGAGTTTTTTATATATTATAAAAAGTATTACTATTAAAGTTGAAAAAAGTTCTGCGTATACAATGAAATATGGATTGATTAGATAAATACCTGCTATTGTCATGAATGAGACTCTCAATAAAGAAATCATTACAGATATAGTGAAAAAATCTTGGAGTTTACCTAGTGAAAAAAGTCTAGCTTGTACAAGAGATGCCAAGCCCATTAGAATATTGGATACCGTAAGTATATTAAAAATATGAATAGAAAATAATGATAGAGTTCCGTCAAAAATAAAATAAAATATTATATTTACTAAAAGAATATAAATGATTGAATGCAATAATAATTCTATATAAAGACACTTAAAATATTTACCCCAATTATCAGACTTTAGTTCAGCATAATAATGCCTAAATTCATTTTTAATAAATAACATCAAAGGTGCATTGGCGACTAGAGCCGATAAACCATACTCAACGAAGAACCTCTGTCCAAATTGAGCAACAACAATCAGTGATACAACTGATGGGATAATGCTTATAAGAGATATCTTAAATAGATCTCTTATCATTGTATATGCTAATAAGTTCTAGTGAATGTTTGTCTATAGTCTTTAGTTTATTGATGTTTTTTTGTAACTTAGAAACAAGATTAGGGTCTTCAACTAATCTATCGATACAGTTTGCAAGATGCATTGAATCTCCGGATTTAAATAATAGCCCGTTTATTCCATCATTTATAAAATCAGATGCGCCAGATTCTTTCGAAGCTATAACAGGAACACCTGCTGCAAGTGACTCCCATACTACACGTGGTGATGGGTCCTGCATAATTGGACAAACAATTGAAATATCAGACCCTGAAAACATATTAGGCAAGTTATTATAATCAAAAGTACCATAGAATTTTACATTTGATGGAAGTTTTGTAATCAGTTTTTCCCAATACCCTTTTGCCCATAGTTCTTTTTTACCATATATTTCTATTTCTATATTATTTTTGTTTTTGATTGACTTCATAGAGTCTAATAGTACATGTAATCCTTTTTCTGGATACAAAGGACTTATAAATATCAGTTTAATTTTATCCTTATTTATTGGTCTATTTACAGATCTTGATTGTAAAAAAAAATTTGTATCTGCATCTTCGTATCCAGAATTTAATACAGATATTTTCTTGGTATCAACACCAGATTCTATATGTCTTTCATAAACAATGTCTGAAACAGCTAAAATTGAATCTGAGAAATTATTCAAAAAATCAATGATTTCGGATTGTCTTGATATACATTCATGTTGCGGATGAAGCATTACAGGTGACAAACCACCCCTAGATTCTATTGAATTGACTGCTGGTAAAATATTTTGTGTATTTCTTTGAAGAAACTCTTCAATATATTTATAATTATTTTTCAAAATAAATTTAAGGAATGATTTTATTTTAGATCTAATAGTTTTATTAAAATTATTCTTTACCACATAGTCCTCCCTATCACGTGAAAATGAATCACAAACTTTAGCACATTTTTTCCCATCATCGCCGTTACATAATGTCCGATTTGGCATGACTCTAAATCCAAGTGAACATAGATACCAATAGTCATGTAACGATACTATAACTCTACAATCTATCTCTTTTGCTATTTTAATCAAGGATGCTGGTCTTGTTGCATGGAAATGCACTACTGTTATTTTATTATCTATTAAGAACTTTTCGAAAATTTTATTTGCAGAATCTTCATTTACTTGAAATGCAGGATCTACAGCTCCAAAATAAACACCTTTACATAAAATTAAATCATAGATTTGATTAGAAAAGCTTTCATCAATAGATTTAACGATATATGATTTTTCCTTTGAGTGATCTATTTGGTCCACTCCAAGGTAATATGGATTTATTTTATGTTTAATGAATTCGTTATGAAGAGCTCTTTGGTAAAACGCAACTCCTCCAGACCTCAATGGATTAGGTCCAACACTAAGTAAATTCATCATTATTTTTCTCCAAATTTGTACAGTGACTATCAACACATTTATATGCTGGGCTATTAGCTCCATCGTCTGGATTATAGCAGTTAATACATTCACCGGCTTGTCCAATAATATTATAGTTATAATTGCTAGGAAGAACGACTAAAGGATTTGTTGGTCCGAAGATAAAGTATTTATTCATGTCATAGAAACAGCTAAGATGCATTATGCCTGAATCAAACGAGAATATCATAGAAGACTTTAGAAAATAATTATGTATATCAGTAAGCTTAGTCTTATTTACTAAATTTTCTACTTTAAGACTAGTGAAATAATTCTCAACCTTTTTTGATGTCTTTAAATCATCTGCACCATTTCCTACTAAATATAAAATTTCAATTTGTTTATAGTTATCCTTTATGTGTTTGCAAACGGATAAGATATTTTTACCCCCCCTAGCGCCAAGAGGAGCTGACTTGTTACCACCCCCAATAGCAAAAATCGCTACCTTATTATCTTTTATACATGGTATTTGAGTATACGCTTCATTGTTTAGGCTTAATTCTGATGCTCTGTATAACATACTATATTGTCTGCATCTATTTCTTGTAGATTTGTATATTAAGCCCCCTACTTTTTCATGTGGATATTTTAATTTAAATTGATGAGAGAATGGGAAAAATAATTTAATAATCTTAGAAAAATATTTATTACGATGACAGATAATAATTTTACTAGGTTTGATAATACTCATAAATATATTCATGAACAACATAACTCTATTTGAGGAATTTATTCCAATAATTTTTATATACTCATTCTTATTAAGTTTAGTAAGAATATTTAAATAAGCTATATTTGTAATGAAGACTATTGGAGAATTTATAGATTGAAGAGCCATAAATGATTCAAGTACATCGCCCATTGATTCTATAGATATAATATAATTTTTTATTTTGTTCTGCATGGAGACAATAAATATTTAATGATGTATCTAATATATAAAAATAAGTTAAATCTCATATGTTTAAATGTAAATAGTAAACCAGAAACTGAAGCAATTCTCTCTCTTTTTCCAATATTTGAGGATGAAGATGCTGGATGATGTACAAAATTTTTAGATTTGATAACATTCAATGGAATATTATGCGAATGAAGTTTAATTGAGAAATCTAGGTCTTCGAAATATAGAAAATATCTCTCATCAAATCCATCAAGTTTTTTAAAGCATTTTCTACTGATAGAAAATGCTGGTCCGTTGAAAAATTCTATACAAGAAAAAGATTTTTTATTTGAAATTTGACCAGTTATTTTATTGAAGTATCTTATTGCTATAGTTTGATTAAATTCTTTTGTTTCAATTACCGCAAAATTATCCTCTAAGCTTGATGTCATTGATAATACCTCATCAAACTCAAAGTCTAGATCAGGATTAACAACAAGTGCATACTCATGATCATTGAAGAGTTTCCTTAGCCCTAAGTTTATACTTTTACTGAATCCAGTATTCCTATTTTTAATTATAACTACAGATGAATCATCCTTTATTTTGTAATTATGATTACCATTGTCAATAATAAATATTTTCATTCCTATTTGTTTAAGGTAACCATAATTTTTCTCTAAATGATTCATGAATTTATATGTCGACTTACCATACAGTACTGTAATCATTGCAATTTTCATCTATATGCCTTTGTTGAGTTTTTTTCTATGAATAAAAGGATAATTGATGATATCCAAAACATTGGGTCATGAATAGATGCAGCTAATGAGTTAAAAAGTAACCATAATGTTGTAATATGAAATTGAAATACATTCATTACTGAGAAAATAAACAAAATAGTCCCAACAATCCCTAAAGATATTAAAATTTCAATGATAATAATACCAGGATAATCATAATCAATATATGTATCCATATTAATATAGCGAAGATCATTATATGATCCAGCTCCATGACCAAATAATATTTTAAAAAAATCATATGTAAAAAATTCGGTAAGCATATATAGAGCAGCATATCTTCCTACAAATGAATTATGTTCTTGATATATTGCTGATATTGCAGTGTCTATTCTTGCTTGAATACCAATAAAGTTTGGACTCATCAGCAGTATAAGAACAAATAAGGATAGAAATATTATTTTATTAGTAGTCTTTATTTGTGAAACAAGTATTAACAAACTTACGCCAAACCCTCGTAGGCTTGTAAGAATTATATTTAATAATAGTGATATGTAGATAGAGATTTTATTTCTCTCTAATATATAGAGTAATATCAGACATAGACCGATATATTGTCCAAGTGGCCCTTTTTCAATGAATGTTATTTGATTATTGTATAAAATAAAATAAATTAAATTAATAATACATATAAATAATGAAAAATAGATTCCTTTTTTAATAATACGTTCATTGAGATTTATATTTTTTAAATTATTTATTATGAATAAGAAATATAAAAATCCAATATATCTGAAGTGTTCAAATAATGTTGGGTTATAAAGTAGTAGAGAGATTATTATGTAAAGTGAAAAAAAGATAATTAAAAGAAATTCAAAAGAAATAATTTTTTTATTAAAATCAACTAAAGGTATTAAAAAAAGAACCCCAAAATAATAACCTCGAAATGGTTCCCATATCGATATACTTAACAATACCAAGATTACAAAATAACTTAGAATGCTGGTATAAACCTTTTCTTTATATGTACTGATTTTCTTTGATGTATCCATTTTCTTGGTTCGCAAATAATATTATGATTAAATAAAAAAGCAATATGATAAATCAGAGTATCAAATGTATAAACATTTTTTATATTTTTATTAGACAATAAGGCAATAAGTTGATGAACGTTTGTTAAACCACCTAAATCTTTATAAATATCTACAGCCATGCTATCCATAATCAAGTTTTTGCCGACATGAACATTTATAAACTTAGAATCAATTTTGTTACAGAGGTTATTTGCAGATCTTTTTAGTGCACCAAAATATCTCCATGCCCCTGAATCAATTTCTGTTGATAATATATTAAAATGAGTATGTTCAAAATCATGTCTCATAGTTACATCCAGCTTGATATTTGCAAGCAAGTTTTTAAGTAAACTGCATGCAGATAGATAGTCAGTATCACTAACTTTAAGATTAAGAAAGTTACAGCTATTAAAAAATATATCTTTTGATATTTTACTATTACCGCTCCAGACATCTATAGACGTTGTGCCAGGAATAAAACAATCTGGTCTAATTAGAAATACCCCATCTTTGTTTGATGATATTTTAGGAAATTTTTTTAAGTTTAACTTTGAGGAATTTATTTCTATATTATAGTTTTTTGACTCTAACCAAAGTATTGTAGGCCAAAAAAAAAGTTCATCGCCAAGATGAAAGTATTTTCTTGAAAAGTTAAAAAATATTTTCTTACCAAATAGTTTTATTTTTTTATTATTTGCTAAGTAAAAAGTTAAAGTAAAAAAAAGTCTATATAGAAGGTTTAAGATTTTTTTCATTTCAGTGAGTGAGATTTAAGAACTTCAAATGTTCTTCTTATGGCTTCATCCATATTTATATACTCGAACTCAGCATTTCTTCCTAGAGAAATTATAGATTTACTATTAATAAATGATAAAGATGTTTTTAGTGCTTTTTTGTAAAATTTATTTCTCACGACATATGCATGCTTTGTTTTAAATACATTAAAATATTCAATTTTTTGATTTTTAATATATCCTAAATCTTTTAAAAGTTTAGTTGCAATTATTTTAAATTTACTTTTATCTAGATTATAAACTTCATCATCAAAATTTGTAGTAATTTCCAAATTAACAAGTTCTTTATTCTTTGGAACATTACTAGATGAAAAGTTTCTTGGAAAGGATATTCTGTGCGGTAAATACTCAGAATTTGGTATGTATACAGCTGTGTGGGTATGTTTCTTTGATAGTCTGAAACCAACTGCAATATTAATCAAGGAGTTAAACTTTAATTTACTAGCTGCTGATAGAACTGATTTTGGAACATTTTCTATACATTTAAGTAAGTCTTGAACTGGAATAGTGCTAATAATTTTGTCAAATTCATATGTTTTTTTTGATGTTTCAACGAACCATTTTCTCTTTATTTTCTTTACCAATTTAATCCGCTCATTAAGCATTATTGAGTTACATTTATTTGAGAAATGTTCAGTAAGTCTCTGTATTCCTCCAGATTTTGGATAAATAAATTTTGCCTGATGTGCATATCCAATTGTGCTTATCCCGCAAGCAACCTTGAGCATATCATTATCTGATGGCATTGGTATTCTTCCTTCTACCCAATCTGAAGTAAGATTTTTTGATTTGACATTCCATATCTTATCGTTATATGGGACTAAATATTCTTTCGATAATTTGTTACCAAATCTCTGATAAAACCAATCGCGTAAATTATCTTTTGGCTTTCCTACTCTATCTGCATCGAAAAAATCGCTTATAAAGTCTAATCTTGTTTGAGAATCTAATTCATATATTCCATTCTCAAATGGATAATTCAAAAAATTGCCTTTATAAAAACACTTATTGTCCCTTAAACCATAGTTCATATAATTGCCAAGAGATTTTTTCATAAAATTTAATATTTTCTTATTTCTTGAAAAAATTATGTGAGGCCCCCCTATATCATATGTGTATCCTTTAGTATTTTCAGATCGACAATGCCCGCCTGGAGTTGAATCTGCCTCTAGTATTACTGAATTCTTCAGACGTGACCCTGCAACTAGACCGCATAATCCACCTCCTAATATACCTACCTTCATTTTATATTACCTGCATTAATACCTGCAATTAATTCTTGAATAGATCTCGATATTGCTTCGTGAGAGTTATGATGCTCTTTCCAGCCTTCAGACCTCGCTTTTTCAGCGTCAAGCACAACGATAGGTACATCACCTTTCCACCCTCTATCTCCTCCAGTATAAGATATATTAATTTCTTCGCTTATATTTAACTGTTTTAGTATTTCTGTCTTTATTTCATTCACTGATATTCTATCGCACGGAGCAATATTATAAACTTCAAAATTTTTTGACTGTTTAAGTGGCAATGTGGTAACTGCATGAACAACATCTGATACATGAACGTATGGTTTAGATTGTTCGCCATTACCAAGAATAGTTAATTTAGATGGATCTTTTTTTAAACGATTAACAAAATCATAGCCTACACCGTGTGTTTGTCCGCCACCGACTACATTACCAAATCTGAAACACGTACATTTCATATCATACATATATGAATAGGCGCTCAAAATAGACTCACAACCTAGTTTACTTGCTCCGTAAGGAGATATAGGTTCCATATTTGATTCACTTTCATTCAAAGATAACAATTTCTTTTCACCGTATACTCCAGATCCTGAGGCATAAACAAAGTTCTTTACATTATTGATTCTTGCTGCCTCAATTGCATTTTGAGCTAAAAGAGTTCCCTCATAAAAATCTACGGTAGGATCTGAAGTTGCTTTTGCAATATCAGCATTTGCAGCGAAATGAAATACATACTCTGAATTAATGAATATATCTTTGATATCATTTATATTTTTTAAGTCAACTTCATAAAGATTCACCCTTTTATCATTTGTGAATTTTTGAATGGCTTCTCTAGACCCACTGCACAAATTATCTATGACAGAAAATTCAGCATTTTGGTAAGTAGAAAATAGTTTCTGTAATACCCAACTTCCAATAAATCCAGCCCCACCAGTTATAACTATTTTTTTCATAAATGTTTACTTTTTAAAAATTATATTATCTATATGTATGTTATCAGTATTGAGCTTGTTGAGAATACAATAAAAATCAGATTTAAGGAAGGTTCTTTTATTCCCAGGAATGATTAAATTATTAAAATATTTAGAAATTAAATTTACAAAATCAGTTATAGATGTATTTGAAACATTTTTAAGATGATCAGGTGAAAATTCTAGTATTAGTGTATTACACTTATTAAGTATTTTATCCATACCTTGGAGAGCAAAATATTCTGAACCTTCAATATCCATTGTAACGAGGTCATATATTGGTTCAAAAGCATTATCTAGCTTCTTAACCTCTATATTTATTTTTTCTGGAGAATCATAATAATAAGCAAATTTTTTAAATTTAGGGATTACTTTTGAGCCTCCTGAATTAACTATACTTTTAAGAAATTCAATTTCTCCAGTTTTATTTCCAGCAGCAAAATTATAAGAATGAACGTTCTTACATTTATTTAAAAAAATATTTAATAATAATATTTCGAATGTATCAGGATTTGCCTCAATGGCATCAATATGTTTAACTTTTTTTGATAACGGGATTAGATGTGCGCCTATGTGTGAGCCAATAATCAGTACATTTGAATCATTACTTACGTGTCTTAACATCTCATTATATTCATCTTGATTGTACACTCCGTTTTTCCTAAGATGTAGACCAACGCCTAAATCATTTTTGTCAACCAAGAAATATAATTCATTATGCTTGATAAGAATCATTTTGGATTTTTTACCAATAATTAAATTTGATAAGAGGGAATATATTGATTTATAAATAAAGCCTATGTAGGTACGTAAAATTAAAAAAAAAAATTTCATATATTCCGATTATGTCATGAGATCCATAAATAATAAATAAATCTAGATATGTTTTATATTTATATTATTTATCTTATATATGATTTATCATGTTTGGACAATTATGGAAAATAGTACTTGTAGAATATGTGGCAGTATTGTTGATACTATCTTAGATTTGGGTAGAACTCCTTTAGCCAATAGTCTTGTTGATAAAGAATCAAAAGAGGATACTTACGAGCTTAAACTACAATATTGCAAAAATTGTGGCAATTTCCAACTAAGCCAATGCATTGATAACGAACTTCTTTATAGCAATTATCTCTATCAAACACCAAATTCAGAATTACTAGATACTCATTATAATAACTTATTATCTTTCTTTAAAAGAAATAATTATCTAGACGAGGATAGTGCTTGTCTAGAAATTGGATGCAATAAAGGACAGCTATTAGATAAAATTGGAAAATTTATTAAGTCAAAACCTGTTGGAATTGATCCTGCAGAAAATATTATCAAAGATAATAATTACAATAATGTTCACTATGAAATTGATTTCTTCAATAAAATATCTGCATCTTTACTAGTGAAAAAGTATAAAAAATTTAATCTTATCATTGCCCGGCATTGTTTTGCACATAATGAGAGACCGCATGATATTCTAGAAGCAATACAAATCTCTTTAGCAGAAGACGGGTTATTTGTGATAGAAAATCCATATACTTTGAATACAATCTTAAATGGAGAATTTGATCAAATTTATCATGAACATATGTATTTATATACCATCAAATCACTTAAAAATCTTCTCCAACAATTTGGTTTTGAGATAATAGATTCTTTTATTGCACCAGTACATGGAGGCTCTATAGTTGCGATCTGTGGGTTAATAAATATGAGAAGTATTTCACATAGTCACAAGATACAGGAGAATATAGAAAACATAATGCTTTCGAATAGGCAAATAACTTCTTTTGTTGAGCAAGTGCATAGGACAATTCTAAATTTAAGAAATATTATTAAGACTATAAAGAAAGAAAATAAATCTATATTTTGCTATGGGGCGACTGCTAAAGGCAATACTTTACTAAATACCTGTAAATTTACAAATAAAGACCTAGATTATTGTGTAGATAGTACAAAAATAAAAATTGGTAAGTTCTTACCCGGGTCTAAGATAGAGATAATTTCTGAAGAACAAGGTATGAGTTGCCCTCCTGATTTTTATCTTTTAACTGCTTGGAATTACTCTTCTGAGATAATATCAAAAGTTAGAGCATCGGGAAATTATTCAACAAAGTTTATAGTTCCCTATCCAAATCCTCATATAATCAGTTAATTTCTTTTTTTTTCCAGTCGGATGTACTGAAAATATATATCAAAGTTATAATCATAGTAGTTATTTGACTATGTGCAAATTGACTTTGTGTAATTTGAGATATTATAAAAAATAAAACTAATGGAAAAACTATACTTATAGATTTTTCACTATAACTAGTTTTTAAAATCATATAATAGATTATCATTAACAATAATGTCGCCATAAATCCGAACTTCACTGTAATATCAATTATATCATTATGTAAATGATCTCTGGGATGTGCTATTAAATTTTCATTATCTATGTAGACAGCTAAGTCAGCATGTACATTATGCGAACCTATTCCATATAAATAATTTTTCTTCATTCTATCTATTCCATACATAAGATAGACTATTCTTTCTCTAACAGATGAATATTCAATATCATTTATGTTCTCTTTATTAATTTCAGTTACAATTGCTAATCTTTTGAATCTTTCTTTTAATGGATTATCAATATAAATTACAAGCAGTATCGGTATAAGAACTAATGGAAGTATTTTGAAATTTCTAAAAAGGATACACATTAATATAATGGCTGGTATTAGGCCTATAACCGGACCTCTACTCTCAGTAGCAATTATGCAAAAAGCAAAAAATAGTACTATAACAAAATAAAGTAATAATTGTCTTTTATTAAGATTATCAGACAATATTTTATAAAAGCAAATTAAAATCAATATAGAACACACGCTTGCATACGTAATAGCGTTATTTGATGAACCTAGATATCTTAGTGGTTCTTCAGTAGAGTAAGTAAATATAAAATGAATTAATGCAAAAAGAAATGAAAAAATAATTATTTTATCAAGATTCACAGAGCTAATCCTATTGAAAAGTAAAGGCAACAATAGAAGAAACCTATAATAATTATCAAGCTCATGGAGAGGAGTATTATTAATGTACGCGCTAATACTTATCCATGATGAAAATATAATTACACTAATTATTAAACTGCTATATATCTTATTTTTATATTTAAAAATATTATAGATACATATTGATAATAATAACAACAAACATATATAAGAAATTTGTCTATCAATAAAGTTAAAAATGATGTACGAAGCAAAAAGAATCTCTTCAATTCTAATCATTTTTTTAAAAATCATATATGCTTAGAGAAGTTGATTCAAGATTTATTAAAGATGTTCTCTTCAATGCATTCGCATAATACATGGCCAGCAATAGCATGAATTTCTTGTATTTTTGTTGTCTGATCAGACTCTACTGATATTACAACATCAGATAAATTCTGTAATTGGGTAACATTTTTTCCAGTCAAAGAGATTACTGATTTAACTTTATCTTTTGCATTTTCAAGTAGTTTTAATATGTTAGAAGAAGTTCCTGACGTAGTGTATACAATCAGACTGTCATTTTTATGAGCTAGAGCATCTAACTGTCTCAAAAATACATTACTGTAGCCATAATCATTTGATATGCAAGTTAGATTTGAGGTATTAGTTGTTAATGCTATTGCAGGGAGTGGGTTCCTATCAAAATTGAGTCTACCGACTAACTCTGCACAAATATGCTGACAATCTGCTGCACTTCCACCATTACCTGCTAGTAGAACCTTTCCTCCGAGTCTATATGTCTCTACTAAGAGATCTGCAGCAACATTTATAGATTCAATAAAATTTTGGTTAGATAAATTGCTAAGAATAGTCTCTTTAGATTTAGAAAAGGAATTAATGATTAATTCAATATTATTTTTCATAATCAGAATTTGGTCTTATCAAATAGAGTACATTTTCCTAATACTTCATTCATATCATTTGATTCTAATCTAATTTTACCTGAAACCCTATTAATTTTAAGAGATTCATAATTATTCGTAGCATTTATGTAGGCATCATTAAAACTCACACTATATTCCTTGGTGGTTTCACCATCAATTAGATTAAATATTTTTTTATGTTCATTGAATACAAATGTACTTTCTCTATTCGAAAAAGAACACAGAATATAAATATTGTTCTTAGCAAGATTGTCTTGCTCTGTATCTTGAGTTGATGTGTCTGAAATATTATCAACAAACTTTTCTTCTGGAATATCTTCAATGTATATTTCATTAACTTTAGTGCGTGTTACACAATATTCAAATGGTATACTAAGTAAACCTGAATCATATAAATGTAAGATAACTTCATTATCATTTATTAAAAAAAAATGATTTTTATAACCCAGGTAATAATCACCTTTTTTTACATTAATAGACAAACAGGATCTGTAGCCAGAGTATGTATCACCTAAATGATTAATGCTTATTTTTGAAGGTTTGTTTATAAACTCAACTTTTGCTGTTTTATAGTTATTTAGATTGCTTATTAAATACTCTTTTAAGATTTTCTGATAATTATTTGGTTCATTTCCGTAACTAACTTTTATTAACTTCTTATTCTCTGATGGTGAGAGTAACGATGGAGCTAGTATGTTTGAACAGGAAACAATGAATAATGAAATGAATAGGATATATATAGCTTTCATGTTCTGCCCAGGGCCGGAGTCGAACCGGCACGAGATTGCTCTCGAGGGATTTTAAGTCCCTTGCGTCTACCAATTCCGCCACCCGGGCTAACAAAAATTTGGTATAAATAATTAAATGAAAATAATTTATCTTTAGGTAAATACATCCTGACTTATTTTATACTAAAATCCTCTTTTGTCTAATACAACAAACATGGTTTTAAGACATATCTCTAATTCAAGCCAGATTGTCCAATTTTTAATGTAATAAAGTTCATACATTAATTTCTGTCTAGAATCATTTTCATCCTCTCCGTATGGGTACATAATTTGAGCCCATCCTGTAATACCGGGTCTAACAATATGTCTAAAACTATAGTTTTTTATATTTTTATAATAGTTATCTGATAACTTTACCCATTCAGCTCTCGGTCCAACTAAATGCATTTTCCCCAGAAAAATATTCATAATCTGAGGCAGCTCATCAAGGCGATATTTTCTTAATACTCTTGCAAATGGATAAACTCTATTATCATTTTTTGTTGTATTTCCTTTTTTATCAGAATTTTCATACATTGTTCTTATTTTTATCAGTGGAAATATTTTTTTATTTATCCCATATCTATTCTGGGAATAAAGTATTGATTCATTCAGACCTCCTCTAAGTTTTTGAAGGAACATATAAATGATTACAATAATTAAAATAGGAATAAGAATGAATGATACCGAGAAATCTATAATACGTTTTAATAAATAACTTAATCTATCATAGCTATCTAAATCTATAATTAGTTTATTTTCTGTTATGTATACTTTTCTCAAATAATCTTCCATAAATGTAGTTAAAGATATACATTTATTATTTTGTCTTAGATTATTAATATCAGAAGTAATTAAATTTATATTTTGATTAATATTGATTACTACCATTGAATTATCTTTATATTTTTTACTCGCAAGCATATCAGTTATGGTATCGAAGAAAAAAACAATAAATCCTTTTTTAGTGAGAGTTACAATTTCATGACTGTTAAATTTATATAAAGTTCCTATGATATAAATTTTAGTTTCATTTGTATATTTTATTTTTATAAAATAGCGTATAGACAAAATGACAATTGGAATTAACATCCATGTTAAGAATAAAAAAATATTTATACTTATTGAGAAGTAAGAAATTATGACTAATTGAAAAAATATAGCAGATATTGAAGTGATAAATGATATTTTTAACTTTTCTGAAAAATTGATAGAAAAATAATTATTATAAAAATTCCTGATATATGAAATTATTACAACTATAAGGCCATATAAGAAAAAAAGAGCCAATGCCGTATTAAATGCAGTATCAGAATCTATTAATACTATATAAACTAATCCTAATAAAACTGGAGTAAATAAATCTATTAGAAAAAGTATCATACTGTATATAAGTTTAATTAAATAATTTATATAAGTATATTATATTTCGAGGCTAAGGTCGGAATCGAACCGGCGTTGACGGCTTTGCAGGCCGCTGCATTACCACTCTGCCACTTAGCCAGAAAATGGA
>MDTG01030048.1_pt1 | contig 27323 bp, 29 predicted proteins | sample 811421 | NCBI WGS metagenome assembly MDTG01 (sample SAMN05326645, study PRJNA326480) | marine metagenome | isolation source: seawater | place: Pacific Ocean: South East | collected 2011
AGGTATTGTATATACATTCCGCTTTTTCGTTAATTTTTTACCCCTTTCTGCATCAAAAATAGCTCTGGTGCGAAAAGCCGGCTCTACCCATCTGAAGAACTTCCTTGTGGTGATGGGGAACGTAAACAAGTTTCAGAGGCAGCAGTAGTACCAGCCACTTCCCCTTCCTCTGTCCCAGGGCATTGACGGCGGGGACTGATTACCAGCTTGCGCCTTGCTGCTAGTTCTTGACTTGCCTGGCGCACCGGGGCCCATGTAGATACCGTATGGCGTCGAGGTCCAGAAGATGCTGCTGGCATTTGCTCCCTAAGCGATCGGTGCACTGCGCCTAAAAAACCCGATGCAGAACGTTCTACTGTTGGTGTTTTTTTATTGCGTTCATCGAGCCATCGACGCATCTGTGGAGAATTTGTTGCAGAAGACGCTGCATTATCAGCCTCACGCTCCGGTGCCTTCGGCGGGGGGCGACTTGGCGGTTGATCAAGACAATCATCACCCAAAATATCATCTAAGCATTGACCTTCATCAAGTGCTCGTAGTGGCGCTTGTAAGTCCTGATACTGTTGAATAAAGCTATCAACAAAAGCAGTGATGCTTTGTTCAGCTGATGTTATCTCAGCCTCCCTGTCACCCGTTGAGCTTGCCAGTGACATTTTTTCGAATCGTTTTGATAAGCGTTGAAAACGCTTAAATAAATTGGGCACTTCTCTGCACATTTTATCTTGCAAAATCACGTTGCTTTCAGACGCTTGGGTTGCCATCGCAGCAGGTGCTGTCGTTGCACGTTCACGCCAGCCTTGGAATTTATTTTGACGCACAGCATCTAGCTCTTTAAAAAACGCTAGCATTAAATCATGAACTAAGGTGTCGAATTCTTTGATATTGCTGGTGATATCGCTAGAATCTTTAAAACTCAATCCCGGATCAGCATCTATACTTTGAAAGTTACTAAAGATAAGCTTAGCCCTGTTAAGCTTTACGATAAAGCCATTGTCATAGAGCCCTCGTAATGGTGAGTTTTGCTCAAGATCCGCTTCATCACAGGGAAATAAATTAAAAAATGCCTCAAACGGCTGTATCAGTGAACGGCCTAAATGGTAGGCAAAAACCATTTCGTTAGTTTCTGCACCAGATAAGATTGAGCGGATCGTTGCAATTTGCAAGACATCAGAGCGGCCACAGAGGACAAAAACATTTACCATTTCGCAGTATTCGCGGGACATAGACTGAAATGCTTCATCAGTAGCAAACTGCTGCAATAATTCTTTTACCTGTGACGCGATTTTTATAAGATTTTCAGTTAATTCCACCTGTCTCTCTGTCATGTTAAAACTTTCAGGAAAACCGCCTAGGGCTATCCTAAAGTCTTGCACGTAGCCATTCAGCTCTGAATCTCGCAGAAAAGTTATTTGAAGATTTTCACGATGTACTGTAGCAGCATCCGCTGCATTTGCAGCTTCGATAGCGCTAGCGGAGTACACATTAACTGCTGATAAGTGCTTAGTGATTTCGTTATTAATATCAACAAGGCATGTTTTGACTTGTTTCGATACATCTCTCTCGATATAAGTGGATAGCTTAGGAGTAGCATCGTCAAGAAACTCTAAATCTAGTGGCTTTCTCTTCGAAGATGGGCGGATTATTTTGGTGATGGATTGTCGGCGTGGCTTAATCTGTTCGGCTACTGCTTTAATTCCATGAATACCATCAAGCATAGCCAATAGAAATTCACGTAAAGATTGCTCAGTGTTACCTGCCAACTGCTTTAGGTTTTGTTCACACAAATCAACCTGGCGATGGCAACTTGGCAATCGCAATGTTTCGCCGTCACGAGTAACGCGCTGTACAACAGGCATATTCCCTGCGGTCTTTGCCAGTTGGCTTAGTAAGCCAGCGGATGTATGCAGATAAGTTAGTTTGTTTTTGAGTTTTCGGGCGCGCTCAGCCAATTCAGTATAATTAAACCCCGCCGCTGCAATAATACGGAGTAATTGCGCTAGAGTCTCATCAGCATAATTAAGTTGCCGAGCAAGTTTATTTGTGGCAACAGTATATTTTTGCTTGCCCATGAAACGTCCTTATTATTGATAAAAAGAAGATTTATTATGGCAATCACAGAAAAGCATTGTCAATTGGAAAACAGAAAAAACATCAAAAAAGTATATAGCCCGTGACTTCATGGCTATAAGGATGCCATTAGATTTGTTTTGCGCTACCGAACAACCCAGCCTGCCGAATGCCTGGGTAAGCATCATTGCCTAAACAGCGAGGTTCAATATTAATATACGCGTGGTACTTCTTGTAAATAACGCTACGTATCATTATTGTCCGCCGATAAACGCCTCGATAAGTCGACGAATATCCATTGTCACTGCCTCAAGTGACTGTTCCGCATTCACGATATGGAATCGCTGAGGATACAATTCAGCTCTATCCAGGTAGGTTTGACGCACGCGGGCAAAAAAATCGAGTTTTTCTGCTTCAATTCTATCGGGTGCGCTGCGCTCACTAGCTCGGCTCTGACCAACTTCAGGAGCAGCATCCAATAAAAGAGTAAAATCAGGCTGTAATCCTTGTTGTACCCAATCTTCAAGGGCCGCAATACGTGCCATATCAATATTGCGTCCACCACCTTGATAGGCAAAACTGGCATCAGTAAAGCGGTCACATAGCACCCATTGCCCACGCGCTAACGCTGGTTTAATGACCCGTTGCAAATGTTGAGCACGGCTGGCAAACATCAATAATAGCTCCGCATCCATATGCATGGGTTCATTGTGTTGTTCCAACAATACTAAATGACGAATTTTCTCGGCGATTTCGGTACCGCCAGGTTCGCGGGTAGTAATAAAGTCAATACCGCCATCAGTTAAGGTAGCCGCGATATTCTCCACCGCTGTGGACTTACCCACACCCTCAATGCCTTCAATGGTTATGAACTTTGCTTTAGTCATGTTGTGGTTCCTTTGCTACTTGCTCCACAGTGCGTAAATGCTCAATATAGGCTCGCAAGGCTTTGTCGTGTTCCTGCAAGTTTGTCGAAAAGACATGACTACCATCCCCCTTCGCCACAAAATACAAATAATCCGACTCTGCCGGGTGCACTGCAGCATTAATCGCGTCTTTGCTAGGCATCGCAATGGGTGTGGGCGGTAAGCCACGATGTCGATAAGTATTATAAGGCGTGTCTGTGCGCATGTCTGCTTTGGTAAGTTTGCCCGTGTAAGCATCCCCTAAACCATAAATCACCGTTGGATCAAACTGCAATGGCATATTCGCCTGCAAACGATTCACTAACACACTGGCAATTAAAGGGCGTTCATCTGCCACAGCAGACTCTTTCTCAATCAACGACGCGGCAATTAAGACGTCGTAAGGTGACTGGTACGGCAATCCTTCAGCGCGAGTTTGCCATGCGGCATTAATTACCGCATCCATGGATTGTTTTGCTTGTTGCAAAAGCGCTACATCCGTATCACCCTTGCTGAACATATAGGTATCGGGGTACAACAAGCCTTCTGCATTGCTATGTTCAGTGATCCCAATTGCCGCTAAGATCTGCGGCAATGTTTGCTGGGCCAATTGCTGTTGCAGCTTATCAGTTTGTTTGAGCTCAGCAAGAATTTGCTGGAATGTCACCCCTTCAACAATGGTGAACTTATAATCTACCACATCCCCCTTGGCAACTTGTTGCAGGACTTGCTTTACTGTCGCGTTAGCAGGAAATTCATATTCTCCCGCCTGCAATAAATGCGCTGTATCACTCAAACGCGCTGCCCAGACAAATTTGTCCGGTTCTGAGAGCAAACCACGGTGATAAAGATCCGACGCCATGCGATGGGCACTGCCACCCCGGGGCAATTCATAGACCAATGACCCATCTGCCGGAATAATTTTGCTGTGATAAAAAACAAAAATCTTGAGCGTAAAAACAATAATAGCAATCGCTGCCAGCAACAGTACCGTAGCTAGCCCCCAACTGAGGAAAGCGATGGGTTTAGTGAATTTTGCCATTATTCTCGACTCCTTTCTCTCCGTTAAAGGAATGGAGTCACACTAAATACGCTTAAAGATGAGCGTACCGTTAGTGCCACCAAAACCAAATGAATTTGAAAGCGCCACATCAATAGTGCGCTGCTGCGCTTCGTGAGGTACAAAATTCAAGTCACAACCGTCACTCGGGTTATCGAGATTCAATGTTGGCGGAGCAACATTATCGCGAATAGCAAGGATACTAAAAATAGCCTCTACAGCCCCCGCTGCACCCAGTAAGTGCCCGGTCATGGATTTAGTTGAGCTTACTGCAACATCTTTCGCATGCTCCCCGAAGGCCCGTTTTACTGCTAAGGCTTCTAATTCATCACCTGCTGGTGTTGAGGTGCCATGAGCATTGATGTATTGCACATCACTAGGATTCAAACCTGCATCGTTCAAGGCTGACTGCATAGAGTGACATGCCCCCAAACCCTCAGGATGAGGTGACGTAATATGGGAAGCGTCACTGCTCATACCAAAGCCTGCTACTTCCGCATAGATCTTCGCACCCCGTTGTTTGGCATGTTCGTATTCTTCAAGCATCAATACTCCTGCACCATCGCCCAAAACAAAGCCATCACGGTCTTTGTCCCAAGGCCGACTGGCAGCAGCAGGATCATCATTACGGGTAGACAGTGCTCGCATCGCCGAGAAACCACCCAAGCCCAATGGGCAAGTAGCCATTTCACTACCACCAGCCAACATCACATCAGCATCGCCATAGGCAATAATACGAGCCGCATGGCCAATGTTATGGGTTCCCGTGGTACAAGCCGTCACAATCGAAATCGTCGGACCACGCATCCCCTTAGCGATAGAGACAAGACCGGGCGCCATATTAATTATGGCACCAGGGATAAAGAACGGTGACAATCGTCGAGGGCCACCTTTCTCGAGAGCGATATAGTTTTTTTCGATAGAAGGCAAACCACCAATACCCGAGCCAACCGCTAAACCAATACGGTCTGCATTAGCATCGGTCACTTCAAGTCCACCGTCTTCCATCGCCTGCACACTGGCAGCCATGGCAAACTGTACAAACATATCTTGTTTGCGTGCTTCTTTCGGAGACATATAGGGACTGGGATCAAAATCCCGCACTGAGCCGCTAATTTTGGAAGGAAATGGTGCGACATCGAAGCTATCGATGAGACGGATCCCACTTTTGCCTTCGACAATACCGCGCCAGGAATCTTCCACGTTATTCGCCAATGGCGACAACATGCCTAATCCAGTTACTACTACCCTTCTCTTAGACAACCTCAGCCCCTCTCTCGCTATCGTTCGGTCCATAAAACGCCGACGCTCCCAAGGCTGGGAGCGCTGACACTGTACATTTAAGATGCTTCTGTTGCGCGCTCTTGAATGTAGTTGACGGCATCTTGAACAGTCGCAATTTTTTCCGCGTCTTCATCGGGAATTTCTGCTTCAAATTCTTCTTCCAGAGCCATTACTAACTCAACGGTGTCTAAAGAATCAGCACCTAAGTCATCAACAAAGGATGCATCGGCTTTAACGTCTTTTTCTTCAACACCCAATTGTTCAACAACAATCTTCTTTACACGTTCTTCAATACTGCTCATGACAATATTTTCTCCTAAGTTTGCGGCCCTCAGCCAAAGTTTGAAGGCCTTAGTTTATAAAAAAAATCACAAGTTGCAAGCAACAAAACCCGATTTTGGACACTTTTTGTGGATTTTATTGCCTAAAATTCGTTTTATACGCCCCGCAGGGGTTTAATTCATATACATCCCCCCGTTCACATGAATCGTTTCACCAGTAATATAAGAAGCTTGGGGGGATGCTAAAAAGCCCACCGCGGCCGCAATTTCTTCTGGTTGTGCCAACCGGCCCATGGGGATAAGGCTGCGTAATTTATCCATATGCGCTTCAGGGATCTCTTTGGTCATGTCGGTTTCGACACAACCCGGAGCAACCACATTCACAGTCACGTTACGAGAGGCAATTTCATGGGCCAGGCATTTACTAAAACCCACCATGCCTGCTTTAGCCGCTGCATAGTTAGCCTGTCCCAGATTCCCCATATGCCCGGTCACGGAACTAATATTGATGATACGTCCCCAGCGGGCTTTGACCATGCCACGGATACAGGCTTTGGTCATATAAAAAATCGAATTCAAATTGGTCTCAATAATATCGTGCCATTCATCATCTTTCATACGCAGCAAAATATTATCCCGAGTAATGGCAGCATTGTTGACGAGAATATCAATATTGCCAAAATCGCTAGTGACAGTTTTGATGACTTCATCTATAGAGCTTCTGTCAGTGACGTTTAACACAAGTCCCGTGCCTTTGACATTAGCGGCTTTAAGCCCCTCAGCAATGTTCTTTGCCCCGGACTCGCTGGTCGCTGTACCCACAACTGTTGCCCCTTGTTGGCCAAGCTCTATGGCAATAGCACGACCGATACCCCGGCTTGCGCCAGAAACTAATGCAACTTTACCATCTAGATTCATGATCTCCCCTCGCTTATGCTGTAAATGCTTCAGGTGCCGTCAATGTCTGCACCGTCATTGTTTTTACGATCCGTTTGTTGAGACCTGCTAATACTTTACCAGGCCCACATTCCACTAATTGCAGAATACCTTGTTCGGCAAATAATTGAATTGTCTCCACCCATCGCACCGGACTATAAAGCTGTTCCACCAAGGCTTGACGAATATCATCGCCGTGGGTTACTTCACTGACGTTCACATTGTGAATGACAGGAATACTCGGCGCTGTGATTGCTACATCTGCTAACGCTTCACTAAGACGCTGGGCTGCTGGACGCATTAATTCACAATGAGATGGCACACTGACAGGAATGCGTTTTGCGATTTTGGCGCCCGCGTCTTTTGCGGCGATAATCGCACGCTCTACCGCCGCCGTTTCACCGGCAATAACAACTTGACCAATAGCGTTAAAATTCGCTGCCGTGACAATCTCGCCTTCACTGACTGTAGCGCAAACAGCAATTACTACAGCATCATCCAAACCAATAATGGCAGCCATCGCGCCTTTGCCCTCAGGACAAGCGGCTTGCATGTATTCACCCCGTAACGCGACTAATTTAATAGCGTCGGTAAATGCCATGCTGTCAGCACACACGAGTGCACTGTATTCACCCAAACTATGTCCGGCAAGTAACGCCGGCATTCTGGACTGTTGTGCTTGCCAAATCCGCCAAATCGCAACAGAGGCAGCTAACAATGCCGGTTGGGTTTTGGCCGTTTGATTGAGTTCTGTTTCTGGACCCTGTTGGGTTAATTGCCATAGATCATAACCTAAGACCTCGGACGCCTCAGCAAAAGTCGCTTCAACAACGGGATAAGCTGTCGCCAACTCCCCTAACATGCCTACTGATTGGGAACCTTGACCGGGAAATACACATGCAAGTTTGTTATCAATCATCGTCGTTACTCTCTTAATACTTCACCAAAGCCGAGCCCCACACCATGCCGCCACCAATGGCTTCAAACAGCAAGGTCTCGCCCGGTTTGATGTTGCCACTGCGCACCCCTTTGTCCAAGGCTAAAGGAATAGACGCGGCAGAGGTATTACCCTGGTCTTGTACAGTTAAGACAACGCGCTCCATGGGCAAATTTAATTTTTTGGCGGTCGCAGCAATAATGCGAATATTAGCTTGATGGGGAATGAGCCAATCGATATCAGACTTTTGCATGTCGTTTGCTGATAACGCTTCATCCACCGCGTCGCTCAACGCATTCACGGCAAATTTAAACACTTCTTTGCCTTCCATATTCACGTAAGCCGGTTGAGCCGGATCCGCTTGGCCAGGCAAGCTGCTTGGCACACGCAAAATATCTTTGTAATCGCCATTAGCATGTAAATGAGTTGATAGAATACCAGGTTCATCCGACGCACTGAATACTGCGGCACCAGCACCATCACCAAATAACACACAGGTGTTACGATCTTCCCAATCCACAACGCTGGACATGACTTCTGCGCCAACGACGAGAATATGTTGCATGTTGCCCGAACGAATAAATTGATCCGCCACTGCCATTGAATAAAGGAAACCCGCACAAGCCGCTGATAAATCAAATGTTGGAATGCCAGGGATGCCGAGGCGGTGCTGTAACGAGCACCCTGCAATCGGTAATATCGCATCCGGGGTGGTCGTCGCAAAGATAATCATATCAATATCGTCTGGGGTCAAGCCTGCGGCTTCAATAGCTTGCCGGGAAGCGATTTCACCCATACTCGAAGACGTTTCGCCCTTCGCAACAATATGACGGCGTTCGATACCGGTGCGTTGCTTAATCCACTCATCACTAGTATCGACCATTTTTTCGAGGTCAGCATTGGTAAGAACTTTTTCGGGAAGATAACTACCGGTCCCGACTAAACGTGCATATTTCATGAAGTAACTCGCTTTAGTATTTCCGCAACTGTGCTCGTAATTTTTTGCGGTACATTTTGCTCTACTTGGGTGATGGCTTCTTCGATAGCGGCAGCGAACGCCACTTCGTTAGCACCACCATGGCTCTTGATAGCAATTCCCCGTAATCCAACAAAACTCGCCCCATTGTAACGCCCGGGATCCATACGGCGTTTCAGTTGGCGAAAGATAGGCATTGTCACTAAGCCAATCAAGCGGGAAAAAAGATTTTTGGTGAACTCATCACGCATATAAGTACTGATAAGATTGATAGCGCCTTCGCTAGCTTTTAGGGCGACATTACCGACAAAACCATCGCAGACGATAACATCCACATTGCCAGAATAAATATCCGTACCCTCAATGAAGCCGACATAATTGATTGCTGGACACGCTTCTAGCAGTTGTGCCGTTGCTTTAACTTGCTCATTACCTTTGATGGCTTCTTCACCGTTATTGAGCAACGCAACTTTAGGGTTGGTAATCTTATCAACCAAATTTGATACGACAGATCCCATGACAGCAAATTGTTGTAATTTCTCCGGACTCGAATCTACATTCGCGCCCAAATCCAGCATCCTTAGAATTCGCCCTTCTTGGACAGTGGGTAATGCCGTAAGTATTGCCGGCCGATCAATACCAGGTATCATTTTTAAGACAAATTTGGCTGTCGCCATCAAAGCACCGGTATTACCCGCACTAACACAGGCCTCAGCCTTACCCTCATGAACAAGATTTACGGCAACCCGCATGGAAGAGTCTTTTTTGGAGCGTAAAGCAATAGAGGGTAATTCGTCCATCGCCACCACTTCGGAGGCATGGTGAACAATCAATTGAGGGTGATTACTGGCTTTGCACTTAGCAAGCTCTGATTCTAATGTGGCTTTATCTCCGACCAAGATCAACGTCAGATCGGGGTGTTTTTTGGCTGCTCGAATTGCAGCAGGGACGATAACGGAGGCTCCGCTATCCCCACTCATGGCATCGAGCGCTATAGTCATCGTAGACAAGTCGTTATACCCTCTTGTGTATTTTCTGCGCTAACATCCCTGCGACGAGCATTTACTCGTCGTCGTCAGCGAGGTCAACTTTGGGGGCGATTACTTGACGGCCACGATAATACCCATCAGCAGTCACGTGGTGACGGCGGTGAGTTTCACCGGTTTCGTTGTCGACAGACAAGCAAGCATTGCTCAAGGCATCGTGAGAGCGACGCATATCGCGCTTTGAACGGGATTTTTTGTTTTGTTGGACAGCCATGGAATACTCCTAACATTTGATTAATTTCTCGATATTTCATCGAGTTGGGGCATATTTATTGGCTTAGCCCCTAACACAAGGGCTGAATTTTATACTGTATCTGGGGAAACTGTCAAAAGAAATTAATTTCTCGCTCCCTTTTGGGCGAAATATTCTTTAAAATCAATAGACTATGTTAAACTTCGGTCATAATTCACTCAGGCCTTTGTAGCGCAATTGCGCACAAAAAAAGGCAAACCCGAGGGTTTGCCTTACTAGAATATCCCTTAAAGTGATTTAACAAGAACCTTTCTTAGCCGTAACTATGAGATTCGAGGTGGAGTGACTGCTTGGTGATTTTAAATTACTAAAATTCATATCAAGGATCCAGGTGTCGTTATCATTTCCCGTTTCTGGTGTCTGTAAGTGTAAATCAAAAGGCTTGTTGAACGAAATCTTGATAGATTCTTTGTCAGCTAGGGGTGTGGCATTCAAAACCGCTCCTTCAGTAATTCCAGAACCACCAGATGCACTGCCAGGACCATAATCAACTCTAACAGTGGCTTTACCTTCGAGCTGTTCATTAGGAGTAGTTGAACCTGAGGCGACAGTGACACAGAGTTTTACATCTTCACTTTGATGAATTCGGCCTTCGCTGGTACCAATTAGTAAATCTTGAAAACCAGCCATTTCAACTGTGCCTCCATTTTTACCCATTGTTGGTGCCGCAAATGTTGGGAAAGCGACCGATAATATAGCTGCTGCTAAAGAAAGTTTAATAAGCTTTTTCATAGTAATATCCTCACCTGACTCTATACATTAATCATAGTCGATGCTAAGCCCACTTGCTTAAGGGAAGCTTAGCCGTAACAATTTGTTACAAACGATCTAATAATCCCTGCAGCTCTGCTTCCAAAGGCACATTGACGAGAATGTCTTTGCCGCTTGCAGGTGATATGAAATTAATGCTGGTAGCGTGCAAAAACAAACGTTTAGGCCAATCGGCAGGGAGTTTTTTATCGAAGCGCCGCTCACCGTATTTATCATCACAAACTAAGGGGCAACCCACATGGGCGGCATGAACCCGGATTTGGTGGGTACGACCTGTTAGTAATGACGCGCCTATTAAGGTGTGATAGCGATATTTCTCCGCAATATGAAACCTTGTCTTAGCCGGCTTACCTGACTCATCAACCATCACCATGCGTTCCCCACTTTGGGATTGATTCTTTATGAGTGGCACATCTACTAAACTCACATGTACTGGCCACTGACCATGGACTAGCGCTAAGTAACGTTTATCAACCTCACCCTTACGCAGTAAATCGTGAATTTGGCTTAAGACAGTGCGATTTTTGCCAATGATCAAACAGCCGGAAGTTCCCCTATCCAGTCGATGGGCCAAATCGAGGAATTTATCCTCAGGTCGCGCCTGGCGCAGTGCCTCAATCAAGCCATATTCCACCCCTGTACCACCATGACAAGCGAGGCCTGAGGGTTTGTTAATAATCAATAGGTCCTGGTCTTCGTAAAGGATGCGGCTCAACAAATCATCGCATAATGACTGTGGCGGTTTGGCTTTAGCAGGTTTATCCTCGAGCTTTATGGGGGCAATCCGCAATATATCCCCTTCTTCGAGACGATAATCCGGCTTAACACGCTTTTTGTTGACGCGAATTTCGCCTTTGCGCAACAAACGATACAACCGCGACTTCGGCAAGCCTTTTAGTTTATTCATCAGATAGTTATCGATACGCTGACCAGCATAATTAACATCGATGGTGTCCCAAGTGACGGATGTTGTTATCGGTTTGTCGGACATAGTGTTCTCTCTATTGTATATAGGCATCACTGGCTGGTCAAAATATTGACCAGCCTTATGGCTATGGTATAGTAGCACAATAAAAATACCGGCAGGATAATAACATGTACCCCGAAACAGAACTAACCGTGACAAGTGTCATTGCGTTTTTAACCAAGAACCATAACGAAATATTGCAAAGACTGTACGATAACCGTTCAGCCGATGGGCCCTTCGAACAACATCTGAATAAGCTAAAGGAATGGAGCAAGAAAGCCCCGCTAGCAGTACTTGAGCATGCGGCCAAACCTCATGAGGCCAAAGGATTCAGTCTTGCTAGCATTCCTAATGGTTCTGCTGCTATTGAAGCCTATGAGAGCTTCATGGATGAGCTGGTCCAAGCTTGTCTTCGAATAGTTAGCTGGCAAAGAGATATTGCTCTATTATTACTCCTGCAAAAAGATCAAGCGTGCGAGGCCACAGGTTTTAGCAGATTACCCGTTGAATTGATAGAATATATTGTCAAGTCCAATCAATATAATTTTAGCTATCTCGCTGAGATAGTTATAAGCTACAAGGCTAACACACTCTATCTGATACCAAACCTTCGCTATCATCCAATTCTAAGAACTTATCTCGACGATAAGAACGCACAACAACCACACTCGCGCTTTACTGAAACATGTCAAATGAGACAAATCCGCATGTTGAAACGGTTTCAGTCTTTTGCTGATTACAATGCAAATATTTCTCTTGAAGCAATGAAAAAATATCTGGAAGATAAGCATTACGAACATGATTCATTATTGTTGAGCTTAATTCTAGAGCGAGCTCCCCAAGCCGACAGCTTACTGGCAGAAGCCCTTTCAGCTGTGGATTTTAAGACTATAAAGAAAATTTTTAATATGGGAGTGGCTATTCCTGTATTGTTCAAAGCGATTAAACAGCATATCGAACATGAACAAGCCCCTGATTTGGCAATGAGATACTATCGCCTCCTTGTAGAGTCACTTATGTTCGCTAGATTATATCAACATCCTGCTTTTTATTGCCGAGAGACCGAAAAGCTTACTAATTTAGACATTTTAATTCCGCCTCTTACTGCACTCATCAAAGTTGATCCATCCCTCATCAGCAGGGTTTTTGGCATTATGAGCCATATATCTTTTGATGAAACAGGATATACCAACACACCACGTTTAAATTTATTTAGTTCTTTTGTGGCTCAAAGCTTACAGTCAGAAAGAACCAAACCAGTATTACAGTACTTACAATTTTTGCTGACCTGCTTAGATAGCAATGCTACCTTAGATGACAAAGATGAAAACTTGGCCGCTGATATTTTTACCCATATTCAACATGGCTTATTTGCATTTGATAACCCAGTCCAAGAAGTGGGGCTAGCGCTACATAATGCAGTGTTCTTCTCGAGTGATCCAGTTAGAGCCATGGTCAGCCCCATAAGAATTCTACAATCAGTATACAATGCTTCGACAAATCCTAACCCCTTTAAAGAAGTTATCCTCAAAGAAATTAAACAGGCTCTGAAACAAATGGTAAGGCAAAACTATCTCAGTCCAAAAGCTGGCGATGCTAATTACGACGTCGATACATCACTGATAGACACCCGATCCACGCCCAGTCATTACCTCGAAGCACTGGCCATCGCGTTTAACGACTACGACGCCATGCTGTTCTTGTTCCAGCTGGGTCTATTTGAGAAATCTAATGTTAATAACCTCCTCAATCAACGTGTCGCAATCCTGAACTTTCTCTCTATCAATGCCGACAATTACGCGGATGAAATCGCTGCTATCCGCAATCCAAAGTCACGCTTGGGTAAGCTTTTCCACTATGACAGTTTATTACATCCATCCCCCATGGCTTATTACAATCAATTGTTTAGCCCGACTCAAGAATGCTTGAGCTATAGCCTCAATTGCACCCTCTGGGGTCAAGACGCTGCGGCCAATGCTCTAGAAATGAACGTCATTTCATCAAATGATGCAGCATCCAGTACTGCTGATGGTGAGACATCTGAGTCTCTGGGGTCCTTTACTACCTATCGAAGCCCTCAGCCGGGAAATTCTGGTGACGAGACCACATAGATGCAGTCTCAGTTCATAAATTGACCATAACAATGCCGCAGTAAAAGACGACCCCTTCATTGCCTCCCGGAGGTTTTATTGCTACACTCTCGCTGTTCGCTGGCCTGCCCGCTTATCAAGGGGTTACCGCTGGTCGGTCTAAGTGGCAGCGATAATGAAACGGCCTGTCCGACGTTTATGGTGGCAGAGACTACTCGCCAAAGTGAGTCCCGGACACTAAGAGGCCGTACGGTAGGTGGATGTATGATAGTCAACCCAACTGTTTTGAGGACTGACCCACACCACAGCTACCCACAACTGAAATAACGTAAACAATGCCCCTAACAGGTAGGGCCAGTTAACCGAATTAACGATTGATTATTTTTTAAGAGAACGAGGGTAGACACAAGCAATCATCCGACACAATATCGTCAGATCACTGCATCAGTGTGCCCTATTGATCCGTTAAATGGCTCCATGCCTGTTACGCGCAACACAATAAAGGATAGACAATGAGCGTAACAGATAAAACTCTAATGTTATTCAATGCAACGCAAAGCGAAGAAATGCGCGTTGCCATCGTCCGCAACCATTACCTAGAGAATGCTTTTATCGAGCATCCCGGTAATCAACGCAAAAGCAACATCTACAAAGGCACGGTCACACGTATTGAGCCAAGCCTGCAAGCCGCTTTCGTTGACTTTGGTTCTAGCCGTCATGGTTTCTTGCCGGTCAAAGAAGTCGCTCCCAGCTATTACCGCGACGACCTGTCTGATAGACAACGGGTGTCAATAGCTGATGCCTTAGTCGAAGGTCAAGAAGTCTTGGTCCAAGTAGACAAAGAAGAACGTGGCAATAAGGGCGCCGCACTGACTACTTATATTTCCCTCGCTGGTTGTTATATCGTCTTGATGCCTAACAACCCACGTGCCGGTGGTATTTCCCGTCGCATTGATGGCGATGACCGTGATGAACTGCGTAATACCCTTGATGGGCTTAATTTGCCAGACAGTATGGGCCTCATTGTTCGCACTGCCGGCGTTGGTCGCTCGCAAGACGAATTACAGTGGGATCTGAATATTCTCCTTAACCAATGGGAAGCCATCCAGCAAGCTTTTGAGTCAACGGATGCCCCCGCTCTAATTTTACAAGAAAGCGATATGGTCATCCGTGCTATCCGGGATCATCTGCGTAAAGATATTGACGAAATTGTTATCGACAGCCCTGAGGTCTTCGAGAAAGCCAAAAAGCACATTTCTCGCGTGCGACCTGAATTCATTGACAATATCAAGCTCTACCAAGGTACTCTGCCTTTATTCAGCTTCTACCAGGTTGAAAATCAAATCGAAACGGCATTCCAATCTGAAGTACGGCTCCCATCTGGCGGCTCTGTGGTTATCCAAGGCACTGAGGCTCTGGTCAGTATTGACGTTAACTCTGCCCAAGACACCAAAGGCGGCAATATCGAACAAACTGCCCTTAATACCAACAAAGAAGCCGCTAAAGAGATTGCCCGCCAATTACGTTTGCGTGATATTGGCGGTCTGATTGTCGTGGACTTCATCGATATGATTTCCTCTGACAGTCAACGCGATGTAGTGAACACCTTCCAACAACACGTCTCTATCGATAAAGCCCGTGTCCAATGGGGCCGGATCTCACGTTTTGGTTTGCTCGAAATTTCCCGTCAACGCCTACGCCCATCACTGATGGATGCCACCCAAGTGGTGTGCCCCCGTTGTAGTGGTGAAGGCACCATTCGTAGCACAGAGTCTCTGGCTTTGTTTATCTTGCGTATCATTCGTGAAGATGCCCTACAATCAAATATTTCTGAAATCCAAGCACAATTGCCCGTCAGTGTGGCCACCTACATTGTCAACGAAAAACGCCATGCGACCATGGAGATCGAAAAAACCAACGATGTCATTGTGCGTATTATCCCTAATCCTGAGCTTGAAACACCGCAGTACAAGATTATTCGTGTACGGGACAAACAAGGTTCAGGCCAACCAACGTCGGCTAGCTACCAATTGAAGTACTCGCCTGAGACTGAAGATACATCGTACCGCCGCGTCCATGCTGTTAGCGATATTGAGCCAGCAGTCAAAGATATTGATGTTCCAATTAAACCCGACATCAAATCCTCTAAAGGCGGATTTGTTAGCCGCTTGTTGAAGCTCTTCTCTGGTAGCGAAGAAGAAGAAAAAGTCGAACAACCGAAACAACGTCATCAGCGTCACCGTAGTCGTAGTCGACAGGATAGCCGCCGTCGTGATTCCCGTGGCGGTGATCAGCGTCAACGTCGTAACCGCAATCAACAACGCCACCGTCGGGGCAAAGATAATCGCGGTCGCGATGGTAATGAATCTAGCAGCCAACGCCGTGACAGTGGTAATCGCCGTGACAATCGCCGTAATGATAATCGTAACGATAGTCGCCGTAATGACAATCGACGCGGCAATCAACGCCAACGTACTGATAATCGTCGCCGTCACCCTGATCATAGTCGTGAAACTGAGCGTACAGACCAACAATACCAAGCGCCTAAGCCGCAACAGCAAGAGCTAAAGCATGAACAACCTAAGCCCCAACAGGATAATAATAAGCCTGTGGAAAATCGTGTTCAGCCAGCGCCTGTAACGAGTGCACCGGCACCAAGCCAACCATCAGCACATCAGCAAACAGCGCCGCAACAGCCATCTACGCCGGCACAAGCAGCTCCTGTCTCGCAACCAGCGCCAGTTAATCCTGTACGTCGCGAACCACTATCCAATCAGGTGGAGACAACCGCAAGCGTTGATAAACCATCAACTCACTTGAATATTGTCAAAAAAGACCTTCCAATGACGACTGAGGCACCAAAAGTTCCGGTCAAAAAGGACGACAAACCGCTACAGATGGTTGAAACTAAAAATCATGACAACGCTGATTCGTAAATATTCGCTATCGACAAGTTATTCTGTGTCAACCCACGCAGAATAACTTGTTCTCTCAAACAAGGATGGCCCTATGAGCACACGCAGTAGACTATTCATAATCCTTGCGATTATTGCTCTTGTTGCTGTTAGTTGCTGGTTTTGGCTCAAGCCTAATCACCTTATCACTGACTATCAAACTACCCAGTATTCCCTGAACGGCAAAACATTCAAGCTTTTGGTGGCAGACACCGCTCAAAAACAGCAACAAGGTTTAATGCACATCAGATCCCTGCCGAATGCGGATGGAATGATTTTTTACTTCGATGACAAACGCAAGCGTTTATTTTGGAACAAGAATACCCATTTTGACTTGCAGCTGTATTGGATAGCCGACCAACAAATCATTGGCACCGCTTACTTACCCTCCATAGCAAGAACCATCGAGACTGTTAAAGTCTTCTCACCAGCACCGGCTGATACGGTGATTGAGGTGATTCTTCAAAACGAGGGTACAAACGATAACTCATAAAGAAATTGGTAGACCGGCATGCTTTTAATATTGTCCACCTGTCCAATTTGAGCAAGCTTGCCAAGAATCACGCTGTTACTGAACTTCTTCAGCTCTTTCAAATCACCTGCACGAATTTGCTCGGCCCACTTTACCTCGACAGCCTGAATATCATTCTCTAACAAACGAATAACATCAATTTCACCATCACTTTTGTAGTAAAACGATTTGCTCATGCGTTGGCAGTGACTTGCAACACAGCTTTCAACTAGCACACTTTCATCGATCACATGGTTAAAGGAACTCTCGCGCTGCAGCCAACGATAAAGTGTCTGATAAATGAACGGGTCAAGCAAATGAAACTTACGCTCCTTGCGCGGAAAACCACGCTTGGTATTTTGATCAAATGCTTGTAGATTAAATAACACATCCATTCGCTCGAGCAAACGCATATAATCCATACAGGTTTCTTTGCTCATCATGCCAACTTTCTGCGTAATTTTAGTGTAAGAAACTTGAGATACACCGATCAACATCAAGGTTGAAAGAATAGCAAGCAGATAATCTTCATTCTTGCCTTGCTTTAAAAAATCGCCTCGAATCCATTGTTCATAGGTGATATAGGTGGCTGGTAAGATTTCGCCGAACTCAGCAAGATCATTGATCGCCCGTAAATATCCTCCACATTGCAAATAATCTTGAAAATAATCAGCCATGAGTTCAGGCTTATCAACGCCTTTTGGTGAGCGCAAATCAACGTACTCACGAAACGTCAGTGGATACAAATGAAAATCTGTTTGTGAGGCAATACCACGGCGACCAGGAAAGCTCATCGCCGCTTCTTTCAGAATCAACGTATCCGATCCGGTCAGCAAACATAGCCCGCGGGTAAAATAACCTTCATCTGCCAGCGCCTTAATGACCCGGTCCCAATCTTTTACAAAAGTAATTTCATCAATGATCAACAAAAATCGGTCATTACCCATATTAGCAAGAAAATTACGCAACACTTGACTTAGTTCTTTAGCATCAAAAATTTCGTCACAGGGCAAGTAAAGCATCATTTCAGGCTGAAATGCGCGCTGTTCAAGGCACTGCTTTATAAGTAATTTGCAAGAGGTAGACTTACCAATTTGCCGCCCGCCAGTAAGTATATAAATTCCCGGAATTGATAAATCTAAATCTTGCCACCAATTAAACGCATGCTGACAGCGCAATTTTGCCAAAGCAACGAGATGGGGATCCGACTGTAAAAATTCTTCTGTACTGCGGTGGAAGAGATTTTGATTGACTTGTGAAGGCAGCATAAATAATCACCTATGAATAATATGCTCAAAGGTTAGCACCCGGCCCTCTATTTGTCTAGCAGCCATTAGACAAATTTGTCTAATGAGCACTAGACAAATTTGTCTAACCATAATTTCTTATTAAAAATCATAAGGTTACGGCATTTTCGATCAAAGCCTTAACGACTTCAGGCTCCGCCAGGGTATTGGTATCCCCTAAATTGTCTAAATCATTCTCGACGATTTTGCGCAAAATTCGACGCATGATCTTGCCAGAGCGGGTCTTAGGTAGACTATCCGCCCATTGAAGTAGCATGTTCCTTCATTGCAATATCCTCTAGGTATCAGCAGCGACATGGTTACCAAAATATTCGCGAATGCTGTCTAAATCATCTTGGGTGTCGACACCGATAAAGGTTTCTTTGCAGGCTTTAGCGACATGAATTTTTTTGCCATGCCAAATCACCCGTAATTGCTCGAGGGATTCCATATTCTCTATCGGACAATGGGGCCAAGCCACAAATTGCTGCAAAAACGCGACATGATACGCATAAATCCCCACATGACGATAATGGTTTAAACTAATGTCAGACTTAATATCACCATAACCGAATAAACCCTGCACCCAAGGAATAGGCGCACGACTAAAATACATCGCATAGTTTTGGTCATCCAGCACGACCTTAACAATGTGGGGGTCAAAAATTTCATCAGGAATTTTGATCGCTTCACAGACAGTAGTCATGCTGGCTTGCTCATGCTCTGCCAAATCACTGGCCACTTGGTGAATCACTTCCGCCGGCATTAACGCTTCATCCCCTTGCAGGTTCACAATGATATCATCATCGGCAAATCGTTTTTGCGAAACCGCTTCAGCAATCCTGTCTGTCCCCGAAATATGATTAATGTCCGTCATACAAACATCGGCACCGAACTCTTGGGCGACTTTGTAAATACGCAAATCATCGGTGGCAATCAAGATACTGGCAGCACCACTTTCCTGCGCGCGTTCATACACATGCTGCAGCATGGGTTTGCCTGCAATGTCTAATAGTACTTTGCCTGGTAGACGGGAAGATTGAAAACGGGCGGGAATAACGACATGAAATTTCATCGGCAATACTCATCCAACTCTAGCTGCCTGGCTTCATCCACTAACATTACCGGGATCCCCTCACGGATAGGAAAAGCGAATCTATCAACCCGGCAAATTAATTCATCACGGGATTTGTCGTGATCAAGCTTTCCTTTACACAAAGGACATGCCAAAATCTCGAATAATTTTTTATCCATGGAACTTACTCACTCATGCAGACTGGTTTTAACATGCAATCGATAGACGCGAGCTGGCAAACAATCATCCAGCAAGCCCTATCGACCGTCGAGCCCCATTATATGGAACAGTTGCACAAAAATCCAAACTGGCTACCAGGCCAAGATAAAATATTTAATGCTTTTTCGCTGCCCTTAGCTCAGACTGAATATATCCTATTTGGCGAATCCCCTTATCCACGGGCAGAGTCCGCCAATGGCTATGCCTTTTGGGATGCCAACGTGGGAGATATTTGGACAGAAACAGGCCTGAGCAAGCCAGTCAACCGTGCTACCTCCCTACGTAATATCCTCAAAATGTTACTGGTGGCGGATAATCAACTCATGCCTAGCGACACTAGCCAAGCAGCGATTGCTAAAACCGATAAGTCAAACTACATCCATAGCCTCGCTGAGCTATTTGAGAATATGCAACGACATGGCATTCTGTTATTGAATGCCAGCCTCGTCTTGAGCCAGAACAAAGTGCAATACGATGCTAAACACTGGCGCCCTTTCATGGCTGAGCTACTACAACAAATTGCTTTAACTAAGCCTGATATCAAGTTGATTTTACTGGGAAATATCGCTAAAGAAATCAATAAATTCACAGCAACAAAGCAGTTTGACTGCTTTTATTCTGAACATCCTTATAACGTCAGTTTTATCAATAACCCCCAAGTGCTTGAATTCTTTGGTCCTTTTCATTTGCTGGAGAAGTCATGAAAACATTGCATGAAGGGTTAATTCATACTATAAGTTAAATAATTCTTAACCGATAAGGACTGGTTCCCAATGCGTTTATTATTAGTCGAAGATGATTTAGATTTAGGGGATGTATTATCCCGCGGACTTACTCCCCTGGGCTATGCGGTAGACTGGCTCAAAGATGGCGAGTCCGCTAATGAGGCACTACGTAACGAAAGCTTTGATTTAGTGATCTTGGACTTGGGTTTACCTAAAATGGACGGCCTACAAGTCTTGGAGAATCTCCGCGCCCGCGGTTCCAAAGTTCCTGTTCTTATTTTAACCGCTCGTGAAAATGTCGAAGACCGGGTCAAAGGCCTTGATGAGGGAGCGGATGATTACATGGTTAAGCCATTCGATTTAGATGAAATTTGTGCCCGTATCCGTGCCATTCATCGTCGTAGTTCAGACCGCGCCGATCCGAAACTCACTTATGGTGAGATTATTGTCGACCCCGCAGCACATACAGTGTCTTACAAAGGCGAAGATTTAAATATCCCCCGCCGGGAGTTTTCGTTATTACAAAAACTCCTCGAGAATGTGGGTCGTGCACTCTCTCGGGAAGCGTTGAACCAAAGTCTCTACAGCTGGGATGAAGACGTAGACAGTAATGCGCTAGAGGTGCACATTCACAATTTACGCAAAAAGTTTGGCTCGACGTTTATTCGCACCATCCGTGGTGTTGGGTATATGGTTGAAAAAGAACAAAAATGATCCCTTCCATTCGCAAGTTCCTGCTGATCAACTTATTGTTGAGCATTACGGTTACCACCACATTAACGGCGATTGGTAACTATATCCTCGACCAAAAAGACATTCAGTATCATTTAGACTCACTCCTAAGCCAGTCGGCAATGTCGTTTATGGCTTTGCTCAATCAGGACTTTGATACCTCTGATTTGCTGCGTATGCAAAGTCAGCTTAACAGCATCCCTAATATTGGCAAGCAATATGCTGATGATGCACCGTTTGATTTTGAGTATGAAGACAAATTTCAATTCCAAGTCTGGAATGACAGTGGCGAGCTATTGATCCATTCGGCTAATTCACCGCTCGAACCACTATCCAATTTTGCGGATGGCTTCAGTAATGCCAAAATACACAATCAACCTTGGCGGGTATTTACCACGCGCGCGCCACAGTCGGATTTAATTGTTGTGGTTGCTGAGCGCTATGACACACGAGCTGAATTGGGCCATCGCATCGCCCGCGATGATATTTACATTATGTTATTAACTTACCCATTGTTGGGGTTGTTGATTTGGATCATTATCGGCAAAGGCTTGAGCCCGTTAAAAACAGCCGCCATCGAAGTTGCCAAACGCCAATCCAGTAATTTGGAACCGGTTGATTTGACCTCCGTTCCTGAAGAGATCAAACCGCTTGTTGATGAATTAAATAAATTATTACTACGTCTTGAAGGCGCCCTGGAGCGAGAAAAACGCTTCGCTGCCGATGCTGCCCATGAATTACGAACGCCACTAGCAGCACTCAAAGGCCAGGCACAATTAGCTATCAAAGCCACAGATCCCAAAGAAGCCAACGATGCCCTCAGCAAGCTAATTACAGGCGTGGACCGTTGTACTCACATCGTACAGCAGCTACTCACCTTAAGCCGCATTGTGCCTGACGAAGAACAACGCATTCAAGATGCCCGCCCAATCAAGTTGCGCAATGTTGCTATCGAACAAATGGCCCAATTAGCCCCAACTGCCCTCGAAAAAAATATCGATCTAGAACTGAATTGCAAAGACGAGAAGCTAAAAGTCATGGGTAATTTCACGGCACTAGGTATTTTGCTACGCAATCTCATTGATAATGCCATACGCTATAGCCCTGAGAATAGTTTCGTGAAAGTGGATATTTATCGTGAAGGCAAACGGGCTATCCTCAAAGTCACTGATAATGGCCCAGGGATCCCTGCCGAATTACGCTCGCGGGTATTTGAGCGGTTTTATCGGGTCTTAGGCACCAAACAAAAAGGCAGCGGCTTAGGTCTTGCTATCGTTCAGCAAATTGCATCGTTACACAAAGCTGAGCTACTGCTCGGCACCCCGCCCACTGGACAGGGTTTAGAGATTAAACTTGTCTTTCAAGCGCTATAGAGCCCGCAATTCCCGCTACAAGCAAGAAGTTCAGCCCGAGGCGTTACTTGAGAGCCTAAGCAATGTCAAAGCGGTCAGCATTCATGACTTTGGTCCAGGCAGCAACAAAGTCGTTAATGAATTTTTTGCGATTATCATCTTGGGCATAAAGCTCTGCGTAAGAACGTAACACTGTATTAGAACCGAATACCAAATCAACCCGAGTAGCCGTCCATTTTACCTGACCAGACTGTCTGTCGCGAACATGATAAAGTCCCTTCTCAGCAGGTACCCACTCATAACGCATATCCGTCAAATTCACAAAAAAATCATTACTGAGCACACCCACATTATCCGTAAAGACACCGTGTGTTGTTTGGCCGTAGTTTGCACCTAAGACGCGCATTCCACCTAACAATACGGTCATCTCTGGAGCGGTAAGCCCCATCAACTGACTACGGTCCACCAATAGCTGTTCAGACGTCACGTCATAGTCTTCTTTTAGCCAGTTACGATAACCATCATGAATGGGCTCAAGATAAGCAAACGAATCGGCGTCTGTATTTTCGGCTGTGGCATCTCCTCGTCCAGGAGCAAATGGCACCTGCACATCAACACCCGCAGCCTTGGCGGCTTGTTCAATCCCGACATTACCCGCCAGAACAATCACATCTGCAACACTAACACCTGTTTCCTTTGCGATGGGTTCCAGCACAGCAAGCACTTTCGCCAAACGCTTAGGCTCATTACCTTGCCAGTCTTTTTGTGGTGCCAGGCGAATACGCGCGCCATTAGCGCCACCACGCATATCAGAACAACGAAAGGTTCTGGCGCTATCCCAAGCGGTACAGATTAATTCCTGTACCGACAAACCACAATCATGGATGCGTTTTTTGATGGCATCAACATCATAGTCTGAATTGCCGGCAGGAATGGGATCTTGCCAAATCAAATCTTCTGCAGGTACATCAGGACCGATATAACGGGACTTTGGCCCCATATCACGATGGGTTAACTTAAACCAAGCCCTGGCAAAGACGTCTTCAAAATAAGCCTGATCCTGGTGAAACCGTTCAGAAATTTTACGGTAAGCCGGATCAGTGATCATTGCCATGTCCGCATCCGTCATCATTGGCATACAATGAATCGATGGATCTTCAACATCCACCGGCATATCTTCTTCTTTGATGTTAACCGGCATCCACTGGTTCGCGCCCGCTGGGCTTTTTTTCGACTCCCACTCATGGTTGAAGAGCATCTCAAAATAACCATTGTCCCATTGCGTGGGCTGAGTCGTCCAGGCTCCTTCAAGGCCACTTGTAACCGTATCACGACCAATGCCTCGATGTTTTTTGTTGAGCCAACCAAGGCCTTGATCTTCAACTGCTGAGCCTTCTGGATCAGGGCCTAAATCTCCCGCATCGCCATTACCGTGGGTTTTGCCGACAGTATGACCGCCTGCGGTTAAAGCAACGGTTTCTTCATCATCCATCGCCATCCGCGCAAAAGTCACCCGTACCGCTTCCGCGGTTTTGAGGGGATCAGGTTGACCATCTACCCCTTCAGGGTTGACATAAATCAAGCCCATTTGCACGGCAGCTAAGGGATCAGCAAGGCTGTCTTCAGCTTTGCTAGTATAGCGTTTTTTGTCGAGCCATTCAGTTTCAGGTCCCCAATTAATATCGTCTTCTGGCTGCCAGATATCTTCACGGCCGAATGAGAAGCCAAAGGTTTTAAAGCCCATGGACTCATAGGCTATATTGCCCGCCAGGATGATTAAATCTGCCCAGCTTAATTGATTGCCATATTTCTTTTTGATAGGCCACAGCAAACGCCGTGCCTTGTCGAGATTGCCATTGTCCGGCCACGAATTAAGCGGCGCAAAGCGCTGATTACCATTGTTGCCGCCACCACGACCATCACTAATACGATAGGTACCTGCAGCATGCCAAGCCATACGGATCATCAAGCCACCATAGTGGCCCCAATCCGCAGGCCACCAGTCTTGGCTGTCGGTCATTAAGTTAGTTAAATCTTGTTTTAGGGCCTCAACATCGAGGTTTTTAACCGCTTCGCGATAATCAAAATCATCACCCATGGGGTTGGTCTTCGCGTCATGTTGGTGGAGGATATCCAGGTTCAGTGAGTTAGGCCACCAATCCATATTGGATTTGCCGCGGGCCGTATTACCGCCGTGCATAACAGGACATTTTGTGCTCATAGCTTGCTTGCTCCTTGCTGATAGACTTTGATAATCCTAACCTCTTGCAAGCTAAATTGCTAGGGTGGGTAGCGAGTTGGGCATTGTGCCTGATTTAGACGAAGTCCTGACGTGTGTGATGGTATTGATACTGACATACACCCCGCCAATAATAGAGACAAATTAACCGCTAATACCCTCAAAGTTGGTGATACTGTTGGCTTTAACCATGATGGCCGTAGTATCAGTGGTACCATCATTCGTCTAAATCAAAAAACAGCTACCCTGGTCACCAGTTGCAACCATCAATGGCGCGTTGGCTATGGGCATCTTTATCTGATTTATGAAACTGAAGGCACCACCCTCACACCAAAACAGCAACTGATAAGAGCTACTGATGAGTGAGTGAATAGTTGCTAATAGGTCTCTATACTTTTTTAACAAATTGCGATTTTAATTTCATGTAGAAATTTAAACGTTAGGATAGCAACAGGAATTATCGGTTGTTATGACGAGATCTATCTACGAATACCTAAAGGATAAACTCTTGGGTAGTCAATAGTCTGATGCCGATCAATGATGCCATAATTAAGAGGAGCTTCATTGCCCCTTACTTTTTAAGCGTGACTTAAGATTTAAAAATCTGTTCTAACTTCAATACGGACGCTGATTATACTCTTTTAATTACCCTTGCTAAAAAATTTTAAATCTGGAGGCATTATTACATTAATATTATTTCTTATTAAAACTCCAAGCCTCAGCATCTAAAATATCTTTGCTGATCCTCTCCAAGGCTTGAACTGTCTCACCGTAGGGAGAATCAACATTTGGCTTCCCATTAAGAATAAGGCAATCTATTTTATTTCCTAGAATAAATGTTATTAATCGATATGAGGCTGAATCAAATTCATTTTTATGTTTGTCAAATGATTGGGGTAGAGACAGCTTTTTATTTGAGGTTAACATATTAATTTCTTCAATTAGCTCAACTAGTTGCTCAATAAAGCGATTTATTGCGCTTTTTTGTTCGCTAAGAATTTTTTCAACTTTCCTCTTCTGCTGTGTCATTTCTTCCTTATCAGCCTCGTTGAGATACCTGCCAGGAGTGGATGGACGCAGTAAAAATATTCTTTTAATAGTATGGTTAGCATCATCGTCTAACTTACTATAAGGTTTCAGCATTCCTAGTATTCGCCTTAACCTTAGCGTTCTATTTATCAATAGCTGCATCTGATAGGAATTTAATGCACGCCTTGAATAGTAGAATATACCAAGTGTGGCAACAGCGCTAATAACTGCACTTGCTTCTACCAATAAACTAAAAATATTTCGTGAAATTTCAGTTAGCATACACATCACAGCTCCATGATTTTATTGTTAAGCGGTGTGTTTTATTTCCACACACCAGGCCTAGACTCCCAATTTAATCTAGCTATAAAATTGGCTCGTTCTTTATCGTTTGCATGTCCATAAACCCTCGTCGTCTCATCACTTTCATGTCGCAGATTACTCCGCACATGCGCAAATGGGATCCCTGCTCTATCCTGCATAGCTGCTGATAGTCGCCGCAGCCAGAATGGGGCATCTTCTCCATGCACTGGTAGGTCTAGCATTCACAACTGCTTCCTGCATTCCCGCACCACTTCTAATGATGCAATATTCACTGGTACTTCGCCTAGTTTATCCCCTTTGCCCCTAACAATAAACCACCATTGACCATTAATTCGCTGGAAGGCATTCCAGGTATGGCTGATCAGCCCCCCTACTCCTAGCCCCAGGAAGTACAACATGGCTACGATAAACCGCAGCTGGTAATTCTCGTCTTTTTCGTGAGGAGTTGCCTCAGGCATACTATTTATGATTTCGAGCATTGCTTCCCATTCTTCGAGCTCAAGTATTCAGGCAGTTTTTCCATCGTTAGTGGCGCGGCTGTCAGATCCCCCTCCATGCACATTAAGCCATTTTACGCTTTAAACTAAATTCAGCACTTTCTAACGTTTCTGCTATTTCATAAGCCATTTCTTGAACATGTCGCTTTTTATTATGGTTAGCTTCTAGGCTTAGATCACCAATTAAAGTTTCAAGTTCGTACAGATCTAATTTCACTTTGATGAAATTATCTTTATTGGGTTTTGGCTTAGAAAGTTTTTCCTTTAACTCGTCCAGCATATAAAAGCCCATTAAATCTATTATGAAATCTCGTTCATGAGCAAAAAGCTCTACCATAATTGAATTTTTCATCTATTCTCCTCAGCTTTATTGAATGCTGGTAACTAACAAGCTTAAAGCAACTGTGAGCTGGATCATTGACAACCAATCCTTTTTGGATAAGTGATTCCAACTGTTGAGTCCATTCGAAAAGAGGTTTTTTATAGATCCCATAAACAAATAACCCGCCGAGGTGCGCATTGTTAAGAGGCGTGGCGGGTATGGATGGTGTGATTATCGACCTCACCGCACCTTCCGTCAAGCCCCAAAATACCGCCAACACCCGTCATTTGAGGCGCAAAAAATAAACAAACAACCCACCCTGGTACGCATATCATCCTGATTTAGAGGCGTGGTGGGTTTTGTCATGTCTATAGTAAACTCATTAAGCCACTATTTAAAGCGTCAGATTACAACAGCTCCCGGCTAAGCCGGAAAGCTGCTTCCCAAGTACTATCGCCTATGCGGCAAAGCCGCATGTACGGCGA
>MDTG01110515.1_pt1 | contig 27314 bp, 27 predicted proteins | sample 811421 | NCBI WGS metagenome assembly MDTG01 (sample SAMN05326645, study PRJNA326480) | marine metagenome | isolation source: seawater | place: Pacific Ocean: South East | collected 2011
GTTGATAGGCTGGATGTGGAAGCGCAGTAATGCGTGCAGCTGACCAGTACTAATAGCTCAATTGGCTTGATTTATGCACTGAAAAAAATTTTTTGTAATTTTAAAGGAAATTGATAATTTATTTTATAACCCCAACCTAAACAGTTGGGGTTTTTTTTTTAAAAGATGATAACATTTTTTCAAAGAGGGAAACAAAAATAAAGAACCATAGAACAACATAGAGATTTAATGAAAAAAATAGTTATACAAGGCATTGGTTATGTTGGCTTAGCCATGTTAACTTTTTGTGCTGGAGCAAAAAAAAATAATAAGTTTTTGTATGAAGTAGTAGGTGTAGAGACAAAATCTCAAAAAGGTAAAAAAATAATAAAAGAAATAGAATCAAAAAAAATACCGAGAATTGTAGATGATAAAAAATTTCACAATTTTTACTTAGGACTCCAAAAAAAAAAAAGAATTAAAGTAAATAATGATACTAATGAATATAAAAATGCAGATATAATATTTGTTTGCTCAAACTGTGATTATGATTTTAAAAAAAACAAAGTTGATTTGAACAATTACTTAAAAAATATAGAAGATATTTCAAATAAAATTAAAAAAGATTGTTTGATGGTAATACAAACAACATTACCACCTGGAACCACACAAAAACTAATAAAACCACTAGTTGTTAAATGCCTAAAAAAAAGAGGTATAAAAAATTTTTATTTAAGCCATTCATTTGAGAGAATTACACCAGGAAAAGATTATTTTATATCAATGAAAAAAACTAAACGTATAATTGGTGGCATTTGTAAAACCTCATCTATAAAAACAGCAAAAGTTTTTAAAGATATCTTTGAATTAGGTAATGACAAAATTACTATATTTAATTCACCAAGTGAGTCAGAGACATGCAAAATAATAGAGAATAGTTATAGAGCAACAAATATTGCATTTATAGAAGAATGGAGAAAGTTTTGTACTATTAATAATTTAGATTTAGAGACGATACTTAGTTGCATAAGAAAAAGAAAAACTCACAAAAATATAATGTATTCGGGCATAGGTGTTGGTGGATATTGTTTAACAAAAGATCCATTATTTGGGGCAGCATCAAGTAAACAGATATTAAAGCAAAAGCTTGAATTTCCTTTATCTGTTGCAGCCGTACAAGTAAACCAAAAAATGTCAGATGAAATTATGATTGAGATTAAAAAAAAATATAAAGGTTTAATAGCAAAAAAAAAAGTTTTATTAATAGGAGTGAGTTATCGACAAGATACAAATGATACAAGACATTCACCTGCAGAAAATGTATTTAATTTTTTAAAAAAAATGAAATGCGATGTAAGTTTTTTTGATCCAAATGTAGGATATTGGGATTATATAAAAAAGAAGACTGTAAGAAAAAATGAAATTAAAAATTTTAAAATATTTATCTATTTAACAAAACATAAAATCTTCAAAGATTTAAAAATAGGTTTTAAAAAAGATTCACTTATTTTGGATTTAAACCATGTTCTGGATAAAAAGAAAAGAGAAAAAATTTTATTAAATAAAAATCTTAAAAGTTATTTTATTGGATCAAAATCAATATGAATTATTTGATAACAGGTGGTGCTGGTTTTATTGGCTTTAATTTAGCAAATGTACTTTCAGATAATCCTAGTAACAAAATTTTTATTTTTGATAATTTGTCTAAGCAAAGTTTAGACAATGATTTAAAAAATATTTTAAAAAGAAAGAATATAAAATTTATTAAAGGAGATTTAAAAAATATTTCTAAAATTATAAAATTAAAAAGTTTTGATTATATTTATCATTTTGCAGCAATTTTGGGTGTAAAAAAAGTTATTCAAAAGCCTTACTCAACATTGATAGAAAACATAATTTCTACCAAAGAGATAATTGAATATGCAAAGAAGCAAAAATCCTTAAAAAATATTTGTTTTACATCAACAAGTGAAGTTTATGCCAAAACCTTAGAGTCTGGCCTAACAAAATACCCAACAACTGAAAAAGTTGATTTTTTAATTAAAGGAGATTTTAATGAAAGATCATCGTATGCACTTTCTAAAATAGTAGGTGAGTATTTATTTAATTATTCAAGTTTAAAATTTGTAATATTTAGACCTCATAATATTTTTGGGCCAAGAATGGGTTTTGCCCATGTGATTCCTCAACTAATAAAAAAATTTTTAAATAAAAAAAATTCTTTTATTAGTGTTGACAACCCACTTCATAAAAGAACATTTTGCCATATAGATTATGCCATAAAGTTAATTCTCAAAATTTCTCATAATAAAAGCACCTCGGGACAAATATATAACATAGGTGCACCTAGTAGAGAAATATCTATAAATGAATTAGCAAAACAAATAAAAAAAATTCTTAATTCTGAAAAAAAAATTATATCAACAAAAACAATTAATAAAGACCACTCACCAAAAAAAAGGAAACCACAAATGAATAAAAGTAAAATTTTCTTAAAAGATAAACACAACTTTGAGCAGGGCTTAAACAATACAGTAAAATGGTATAAGAACTATTATTTAAATTAAAATGAAATTGTCTACACCACATATAAATAATAAAGATTATGATTATGTAAAAAAAGTTATTAAGAGTAGCTGGATATCTACATCTAGCTCGTATGTAAGTGCTTTTGAAAAAAAGATATCTAAAATTTCTGGTACTAAATATACTGTAGCAACCAATTCTGGAACATCGGCAATTCATTTGGCTTTAATAGCCTTAGGTGTAAATAAAGATTGTGAGGTTATTGTTCCCGCTATAACATTTATAGCTACAGCTAATCCAATCTTGTATCTGAAAGCAAAACCAATAATACTTGATGTGGACGAAGAGTATAATCTAAAAATTGAAGACGTTTTAAAATTTATTAAAGAAAAAACTATATTCAAAAACAATACGACTATAAATAAAAAAACAAAAAAAATTTTAAAAGTAATTATAGTTGCCCATATGTGGGGCAGACCTTGTGATTTCTTAAAACTTAAAAAAGTATGCAAAAAAAGAAATATATATATTTTAGAAGATGCAGCAGAGGCACTAGGATCATACATTAAGTATCGTAATTCAAAAAAATATTATCATTGTGGAAGTGTTGGTGATGTTGGTTGTTTATCATTTAATGCAAATAAGATTATAACCACAGGATCAGGTGGTGCACTAATCACAAATAGTAAAAATATTTTCAGAAAGTCAGAATATCTTGCAAGCCAGGCAAAAGATGATTCTTTTAATTATATTCATAATGATTGTGGATATAATTATAAAATGAATGGCATTAGTGCAGGGTTAGGATTGTCACAAATTAAAAAATTAAGTAATAAAATTAGTAAAAGAAAAAATATTTTTAAAAGGTACCTCTATAATTTTAAACATCATGATGAAATAAGAATTTTGGGCTTATCTGATATGTCCAAAATAAATTATTGGATTAATGTGGTTTATTTTGAAAAATTAAGGCATCAAGATATCAAAAAATTATCAATTTTTTTAAAAAAGAAAAATATTGAAACCAGGAGGGTTTGGAGACCATTAAATCTACAAAGACACTTAAAGAAGTTTGAAACTTTTAATATCAAAAATTCTAAAATATTATACGATAATTCATTATGCCTACCTTCTAATGATAACCTGTCAAAAAAGGATATTGATAAAGTCTCAAATTATATAAAGAGTTTTTATGAAAATATTACTTCACACAAATAAGAGCAAATGCAAAATATGAGATTTAAAAAACTGAATAAAAAAACAATTGTGATAGCAGAGGCAGGTGTGAATCACAATGGAGATATAAGCATAGCTAAAAAGTTAATTGATGCAGCTGCGATTGCAAAAGCAGATTATGTAAAATTCCAGACATACGATGTTGATAGTTTGCTACTTAAAGAAACAAAGACTGCTGAATATCAAAAAAAAATTTAGGAAATAATATTTCTCAATACAAAATGCTCAAAAAATACCAACTATCAGAGAGCAATCAAATCAATTTAAAGAGATACGCAACAAAAAAGAAAATAAGATTTTTAAGCACTGCTTTTGATTTAAAAAGTCTATATTTTCTAAAAAAACTTAATTTAGATTTTATTAAAATTCCATCAGGAGAAATAACTAACTACCCTCTATTAAAAGAAATATCACAATTTAAAAAAAAAATTTTGTTGTCTACAGGAATGGCAACACTTAATGAAATAAAGGCTGCACTCCAGGTTTTAAAAAAAAGGAAAAGAGAGTTAGTTATTTTGCATTGCTCATCTGACTACCCAGCTGACTTAAAAAACCTTAACTTAGCTTTTTTAAGAAAGCTAAAAATGTTAGGTTATGATGTTGGATACTCAGATCACTCTGAAAGCGTTATAACACCGAGTATAGCAGTAACACTTGGGTGTAAAGTTATAGAAAAACACTTTACATTATCAAAAAAACTAAAAGGCCCTGATCATAAAGCTAGTTTAGAACCAAATGAATTAAAAGATATGATTAAATTTATAAAACAAACTGAATTAATGGTAGGTTCTGAAAAAAAATTTATTACCCCTTCTGAAAAAAAAACAAAAATATTAACTAGAAAATCAATAGTTGCTTATACAAGTATAAAGAAAGGTGAAATATTTACAAAAAAAAATTTAACTACTAAAAGGCCAGGAAATGGGATTTCACCATTTTTAATTAAAAAAATTTTAGGCAAAAAATGTCCTACAAATTATGTAAAAAATCAACAAATTAAGAAATATTAATAATGAAAAAAATTCTCTTTATATCAAGTTCAAGAGCTGATTATGGACTTTTAAGAAATGTAATCTTAAAAACAAAAGATAAAAAGAATGCAAAAATTTTTATTATGGTAACAGGATCTCATCTAAGCAAAAATTTCGGTAAGACCATCAGTGAAATTAAAGATGATAGATTAGAAAAATACATAATTAAAAAAAATATATTAAAAGATAGATTTTCTGAAAAAGATATTGCTAATTATGTTTCTCAGGCAATTTTATCAACTTCAAAAATTTTACAAAAAATTAAACCAAATGTTATCGTAATATTAGGTGATAGATATGAATTACTAGGATGTGCAATTTCTGCTATGTCACATAGGGTGCCAATTGCACATATACATGGTGGTGAAACAACACTAGGAGCAATTGACGACTCAATAAGACATTCTATATCAAAATTTTCCCATTTACATTTTCCTATTCACGAAAAGTACAAAAACAGATTAATCCAGCTAGGAGAAGACCCAAAAACTATATTTAATTATGGTGGGTTGGGTGCCTTTGCAATCGCAAAAACAAAATTTATCCCTAAATCTGAGTTAGAAAAAGATCTAAAAATAAAACTAGATAAAAAAATATTAATTATAACGTTTCATCCTACTACGCTTGAAAAGAATATGTCCAATCATCAGATAACAAATGTTTTGTTTGCACTTAAAAAATTTAAAAACTTCATTAAAATCTTTACCTCACCAAATATGGATCATGAAAATAAAGTCATTTTAAATAAAATATTAAAATTTACAAAAACTGAAAAAAATAGCTATTTTTTTAAATCTTTAGGTCACAAAAGATATATTTCTTTAATGAAAATATCAGATGTTATAATTGGAAACTCATCTAGTGGTGTCATAGAAACTCCCAGCTTAGGGACACCAACTGTAAACATAGGCTCTAGGCAGGAAGGAAGAATCTTAGCAAAGAATATTGTCAGTTCAGATTATGATAAAAAATCTATAATTTCCAAAATTAATTTTTGTATATCTGTAGATAAAAAAAATTTAAAAATAATTAAAAGTCCTTTTTTTAAACCAAATACACCCAGTATGATTTCAGAAAAGATATTGAAGTTTAATTACAATATCAAAAAAAAATTTTACGATTTATCATAAATTACTTAATAGTAATTTTTTTTCCTGAAAATTGAGATTTCCTTATTGACTCAATAATTTGCATTGTATGATAAGCTTCTTTTGCTGTGCAAAGATTATTTTTTTTATTTTTTATTAGTGCCCAAAATTGTCTAAGCTGGGTGTAATATATTTTGTTAAAATTATATTTTATATTTTTTACAAAATATTTCTTCTTCAAGTTGTCATAGATTTTTAGTGTATTTTTTGAGAAGCATCCTTCAATCACACCTTTTGTACCTATGATTTTAAAGGTTCTTGATTTTTCAAATTGTAAAAGGTCCAAGTGTACATTTCCAATTACATTGTTTTTCTTAAATTTTAAAATTGATAAAGATAGGTCGTCACTTGTTATGTCGAGGTCTGAAAATTTACCAACTAATCCTTGTATTTTTGAAACTTTGCCAAATAATCTCTGTAAATAATTTATTTCATGGCTTGTATCTAGGAGAACGCCACCACCTTGAGCTTTACTGGCCATATAAAATTTCCTGTAATCTTCCCATGGATGCCAGTTTGGAAGGTAAAATCCACACTCTGCTCGTGCAAAAATTATCTTACCTATTCTTTTTTTTTTTAATAGTTTTTCAGTCTCTAGAATTAGAGGATGGTTTACCAACATATATCCTACAGCTGTTTTTTTTCTTGTCTTAGAAATTTTGTTTAAAGTATTTAGGCAGTTCTTAATATTGTTTGATAATGGCTTTTCAATATAAAAATGGCATCTTGTATATTTTAATACCTTATTTATGGTTTGATTATGCATATGCGTGGGCACACATATAAAAGCCACATCACAACTTTCTGCAGCCAATTTAAAGTTTTGTGTAAATCTAAAATTTTTATCTGCACCTAAAAAACCTCTTTTGTTACTTGAATCGTAAGCATATATTGATGAAATTTTTAATTCTTTTCGTAGCTTAATTAGATTGGTCAAGTGCCTTAAACCAATTGATCCTGATCCAAATATTGAGATTTTCATACTTTACTATTATAGCCTTAGCTTTATAAATACAATCTAAATTATGAAAATTCTTAAAAATGTAAATATAAAAAAAGCCATCACAATTTTAAATAAGCATGGATCAAAAACAATTTTAGTTGTCGATAGAAACAACAAACTACTAGGGACTCTTAGTGATGGAGATATAAGGAAGTCGATAATTAAAGGCTTTAATTTAAAAGACTCAGTTGAAAAAATCTATAATGACAAACCTTTTTTTTTATATAAAAAAGATAGACTCCATAATATAAAAAAAATTTTTTTAAAAAAAAATATAGATTTAATTCCCATTGTAAACAAACAACTAAAAGTTCAAGAAATCATATTATTTAAAAATATTTTTGATAAACAAGAGAAAGAAAAGAAAGTTGATGAGGAATATAAGAATTATGGAGTTGTGATTATGGCGGGTGGAAAAGGAGTTAGAATGCAGCCATATACCAAGGTTTTCCCCAAACCTTTGTTACCAGTTGGTAACGAAACAGTTATTGACATAATAATTTCCAAGTTTTTAAACTTTAAAATTAACAATTTCTATATAACAACTAACTATAAGCATAAGATTATTAAGGATCATTTTAAGAAATACAGTAACTCAATTAATTTCAAACTGATAAAAGAGAAAAAAAAGCTTGGAACAGCTGGTTCTTTAGCTTATTTAAAAAATGCCAGGGAGGATGTATTTTTTATCTCTAATTGTGATGTAGTAATAAATGAAGATTATAAAAAGATCATAAATTTTCACCATAAAAACAAAAATGACTTAACAATCATAACCTCAAAAAAATCTCTTAAAATACCTTATGGCGTATGTTTAATAGATAAAAAAAAGAAGTTTATTGGTTTTAGAGAAAAACCAAAGTATGATTTTTTGTTTAACACAGGCTTATACCTAGTTAATAAAAATATATTAAAAGACTTAATTGGTATCAATAAACTAGACATGGATAATTTTATCTTAAAATTAAAATATAAGAAAAAAAAAATAGGTATATTTTCAATTAATTTTGAACGTTGGCAGGATTTTGGTGACTGGGATAATTATAATAGTCAAATAAAAGAATAATTAATTTAAATCTAATGAATATAAAAAAGAAAATAATACCTAGATTAGAAATTAAAAGTGGGAACCTTATTAAAGGCATCAGAATGGAGGGGTTAAGAGTAGTAAGTAAAGACCTTGAGTCTTGCATAAAAAAATATATTAAGATGGGTGTCAAAGAAATCTTTGTAGAGGATATTGTGGCTTCTTTATTTGGCAGATCTATAGATTTTGAAACAATTAAAATAATTAGTTCTTACGTTAACATACCACTTTCATACGCCGGTGGAATTAAGAGCATTCAAGATATACACAAGCTTTTTAAAAATGGAGTAGATAAAATTTATATCAACTCATCATTAAAAAATGACTTTAAACTATTGAACGAAGCCTCTAATATTTATGGCTCACAGAGTGTTGGTGTCTTGATACAAACAAGAAAAATTTTTAACGATTGGTATATTTTTTTTGAATCAGGAAGAATTTTTTCAAATATCAAGATAAAAGAGTGGATTTCTAGATCTGAACTTAATGAAGCTGGTGAAATGATTGTTTGTAGTATTATGCATGATGGTACTGTTAATGGACCAGATTTAGAGCTAATAAAATTTATAAACGACTTAGATATAAAAATTCCAGTCATTTATTCAGGAGGACTGCGTAACTTAAGTGATGTAAAACAATCTATAAAAAAAAATATTAACAGTGTAGCTATTGCACATGCTTTACATTTTAATAAATTTGAATAGAGATCAGTTATGAAAATAGGAATATTAAATTATGGTGGTGGAAATATTTCAAATATTAAAAAAGCATTTAATATTATAGGTGTTTCTTTAAGTATAATTGAAAATAAAAAAGATATCAGCAAATTTGAAAAAATAATATTACCAGGTATGGGATCAGCCCAACATGCAATGAAAATTATTAAACAAAATAAGCTTGATACAAGCATAAGAGATTTTATCAAAAATCAAAATCCTATCCTAGGAATATGTTTAGGCTTTCAACTCATGTTGACTAAATATGAGGTAAATAAAGATTTAAAATTTAATTGTCTTTCAGCATTAAGAGGAAGAGTAAAAAAAATTAATTCAGGAAATTTTAAGTTACCGTTAATTGATTGGTACAAAATAGAAAGCAAAAATTCAAAAAATTATTTGAAAAATAAAACTTTTTATTTTGCTCATCAATATTGTTGTGAATTAGATAAAAATGATGCTAACTCGACTTATATTAAGATTAATCAAGAAAAAATTATAGCCTCCTATGTTAAGAAAAATCTTTTCTTATATCAGTTTCATCCTGAGTTAAGTGGTGATAATGGTTTAATGGTTTTAAATAATTTTAAAGATTTATAGTTAAAATGATAGAAGATAATAAAATTGTTAAACATTGCAAGCTATGCTTGATGACGAACCAAAAACCGTTTTCAATAAATGAAACAAAAAATAAATTAAATGATCAAAAAAAAACAACTTTGTCTTTTGATGAAAGTGGAAACTGCTTAGCTTGCCAGGATAAGATCTTTAAAAAAAGTATAGATTGGGTAGAAAGGGAAAGAGAACTAAAAGATCTATGTGATAAATATCGATCAAAAAATGGAAATTATGATTGTATAGTTTCTGGTTCTGGAGGAAAAGATAGCATGTTTCAAGCTTATATATTGAAATATAAGTACCACATGAATCCGCTTACAGTTACTTATAGCCCAATTATAAAAACAAGTGTAGGTATCAAAAACTTAACAAATTGGGTTAACGTAGGTGGTTTTGATAATTATACTTTTAGTGCAAACGGAAAAGTTTTATCTATTTTAACGAGGGAAGCTTTTAAAAATCTTCTTCATCCAGCTCAACCATTTAAAGTTGGAATAAAAACATTTGCAGTTAAGATGGCTAAAAATTTCAATATAAATCTTATATTTTATGGAGAGGAATATTCTGATTATGGCAGTAATAAAATGTTACCTGATGCCCATTACCCCATAGAATGGTTAATAAATGACGAAGATATAAATGATATCTATCTAGGTGGTTCACAAGTTAAAGAAATTAAAAAGAAATATAATTTTTTAAGAGATCAAGATTTTATTCCATACAAACCATTAACAAGTGAAGATTTAAAAAAATTTGATTTAAATGTTTTATTTTTAGGTTATTTTTTAGAGTGGGATCCACAGGAAGTATACTATTATGCATCCAATCACTCAGGTTATATTCCTGGTGATTATAAGTCTGATGGAAGTTATGGTAGATATTCATCTATAGATGATAAAATGGAATTTTTGCATTATTATTGTCATTATATCAAATATGGTATTGGAAGATGTAGGTTAGATGCATCACAAGAAATTAGAAATGGCCATATAACTCGTGAAGAAGGAATAAGCCTTTGTAAAAAATTTGAGGGTGAATTTCCCAAAAGGTACGCAAATGATTGCTTTAAGTTTATGGGGTATACTCGCGAAGAAGCATTGAAAATTATAGATAAATTTAGGCCTAAGCATCTATGGAAAAAAAATAATAATAAATGGATAAGAAAACAAGAAATATTCTAACTTTTGCTTAAACTGTAAATTTAAGACTGAAAAGAGCTAAATTAAAAATAATTTTCATTATATTTTCTTGTACGAATTTTTTTGATTGGTGAACCCCAATAAATTGAATTTTTTTCACAATCCTTGTTCACTAATGAACCAAATCCAATTATCGTATTTTGTAAAATATTAATTTGATTTTTTATTAAACATCCCATACCTAAATAAGATTGTTCACCAACTAAAACATTACCACCAGTTGTAACTCCAGGTCCAGCACTTGAAAAATCACAAAACTTATTGTCATGGTCTATTGAACAAGAAGTATTTAATATACAGTGTTTACCAACTTTAGTTCCATTATTTATTATAGTTCCAGAAACTACTAAAGTACCTTCGCCTATAGATACATTTGAATTAACTACGGCATCTTTAGAAACAATTTTTTGAAATTTAAAATTTTTATTTATTTTTTTAATATCAGTAACTATCTTTTTTCTAATAAAGTTTAATCCTATACCAATAATTCCATTAAATTTATTTTTTTTATTTACTACCTGTTTAATACTACCTAAATTATAATAATTTTTTTTGTTTAAACTTATTATTAATTCTCCTTTTTTCTTAAAATCATCAACAAATCCAAGAAATTGGAATTTTTTTAACTTAACTACTTCTGAAAAAATAACCTTAGCATGACCTTCTGAACCAAATATAACTAATTTTATCATAATAGTACAATTTGGAAAAAAATTATTGATTTTTTATACTTTATTAAAGGTAATACCATTTTGTTTAACTATTTTTATACTTATAACCAAACATATTCAAATATTTGATTATATCTTTATTGTGTTTATCTAGAGGAAATCTCATTACCTCTGCATGGTAACCTGTATATAAATTTTCAAATATAATTTTTTTATCATATAATGCGTTAAAAAGATTTGATGGAATAATAAATTTTTCATTACAAGTATCATTGATTGATATTTTTTGATTTTGAATATCTATAGTCCTGTATTCTTTGTGCTTATCCAAATATATCTCGAAACACACTTTTTTATCTTTTATGGAGGGATAAAAATTAGGAAATTTATTTAGGTAACTATATACAAATTTACAAAATTCATTTAAGTAATTTTCTAAATTTTTTATACTTAGTTTATTATTATTAAATTTAGGATTGTAAGTATCACACTTCGTTAAAAAATTTTCATTAATCAAATATTCATTTGTAATCTCTAATAATTTCTTAGGGTTAAAATTAAATGGATATTCAACTTTGCCAGAAGATAAATCAAAAGTACCACCAGGAAAAATGTCTATCATTTTATCATGGTTGGTGATTTCTTCACTTTCAATTAACTTTTTTAAGTTCTCATAAGTTGGGTCGAATGCTGCTAAATGATAATTTTTATTTTTTACATAACCTTTTGAAAAACCAGCATATGGTAAAAAATAATCAGCATTTAAACTTTTAACATTTTGAAGTCCGGTAATAACCATTGCCATAACTTTTCTTTTAAGTTCACTTTCTACTTCACTGCCATACTGAGAATAAGTCATAGGATGTCCTGAGGCAGAATTAGTTTGTGAACAATATAAAAACTTTCTATTTTTAGAAAAATTAATTAATTTATCTAAATTCTTCTGTTTTAACTGCATCCAATTATCATTACCATGGTGAATACAGTAATTATCATCTCTAAATGAGATTCCTGCATCATCATTAGATACACTTTCATCAAAAATTGAGACAACTTCAAAATCTTCAAAACTCAGTTTCTCTTCTCTTGGAATTTGTATAATATTTTCAAAACCTAATTTATTTAATCTTCTCTTTAAAGAAGGAGATGGAAATTCATTAATAATGATTTTCATATTTTTATTAAAATATTTACCTAAAAAATAATTGTCAATATGATCATCATGAGCATGTGAAATTGTTAGATAGAAATTTTCTTCAAAACTTAAACTCGCTAAATAAGTTGGATTGTAAAATGGTAAAGCTGAAGGTAGCCATGAACCAAACGCAGGTGAAGTATTCCAAAAATCGGTTAGTATTATATTCTTCTTAAAATTAAATAATAATGATGAGTGGTTAATTAATGTAAGTTTCATTTTCTAAACAACTAACATAAAAATTACTTAAGTAAAAACTCAATCTACAAGGTTGTTGTAAAAAAGGGTATACTTACTTTTATGTTATTATTTATCGACAGAAAAAGTCGAGAATCATCATATTAATTAATTTAAGTGGGACAATAAAACACTCTTTCACACTTTTCTAATATTCTTTATCTAAAATGATGAATTTCTATTCATATATAAATAAAAGTGTTTATTAGTAGTAGTAAGTTATCAAAAAGACACAAATGACTGCTTTAAGTTTATGGGATATACCCAAGGATAAACAATAAAAATTAATAATAAATGGTTAAGAAGATAAGAAATATTTTAGTTTTACCAATTGAGATAAAAGTAAGAGAATTTTTACCAAAACTTTTTTTAGCTTACCATGTTGTGGCAAACAGTAAGTTCAATGTTTATATTGGGGGTCAAAGATTTATAACAAGAAAATACAGACCAAAATCTTGTGTTTGGTTTGATAAGTTTACTTATGCTGAAGTAAGAAAAAAAGTTCCATATCATGAAGAAAATGAAGTTGTTTTGCAGGATGAGGAAGGGCCAATATCTTACCATAACCCAGGAACTGTACGTTCTAGATATACAGTTGAGCAAAAAAAATTTGTTAAACATTTTATTTTTTCAGGTCCAAGAGATATTGAAAAAATAAGATATTTAAAATTAAAAGAAAAAAAAATATTTGGATTATTAAAATTAGATTTACTAAAAAAAAAGAATACCATATATGATAATGAAGTTAAGATAATTAAAAAAAAATATAAAAATTTTTTATTTATACCCGGTCATTCATCCAAGTATAGATCTACTAAACAAACCGAATTTGTGTTTAAAAATGTTAAAAAAAATAATCTTGTAACTGATATAAATAATGTTAATGGCAATTATGCTGAATTAGTTAAACTTTGTATTGAAATAGCCAAGTCAAACCCAGGGTTAACTATTGTTTTTCGAAGACACCCTAATGAAACTAATGAAAATTTAAAAAAATTATTTAAAAATAAACCAAAAAATATAAAGCTAATCTATAAGTTTACTGTAACCCCATGGATTATAGCTTGTGACTATTATCTACATGCAGGGTGTCAAACATCATTAGAAGGAATAGCCTTAAAAAAAAAAATTATAACATTTATTCCAAATAAAATTAATACAGAAGACAACTTTAAATTAACTAAACCCTTTTTCAGAGATGGTATTAAATGTCTTGATTTTTTTAACAATAAAAGAAAAAAACTTAAAAATTATACAATCCAGAAAAAAGTAAAAAACATAGCTGTAAATTTAGATAATAGACTTAATTATATTGATGAATTTATAAAATTTTTAAATATTAAATACAAATATAATATGAACTCAAAAATTAGACCAAAAAAAAAATTTAAAAAAAACTTTATTATTAGTTTTTTTATGAAGTGTGGTTCGATCATAAAATCATTTATGGTAAAAAATGACATATATCTGGGATTTATACCCAAAGAATATTATATAGATAAAGAAATTAAAGAAAAAAAATTTAAATCAATTAGTATCAGGGAGATAAAACTATATATTAAGATGATGCAAAAAATTTATAAAGATAATAAAAAAATAACAATAAAAAAAATGTCAGACTCAGCTTTTTTATTGTCAAAATAAAAAACTATAAGATAAAATTTAATTAGAAGACATAGTCATAAAAAATGAAAGATACACTAATATTTATTCCTGCAAGGTCGGGTTCTAAAAGGGTAAAAAATAAGAATATAAGAATTATAAAAGGTAAGCCATTAGTATTTTGGACTATTAGATATGCCAAAAAAATCACTCAAAATAACCAAATAGTAGTTTCAAGTGATTCAAAAATTGTTGGTAATATTTCATTTAAAGAAAAAGTTACTTTCATTAAAAGACCCAAAAAACTATCAAATGATAAATCTGATGTTTATTATTCATTAGTCCACGCCTTAAAACAAATTGAGGACAGTCATAAGTATAAATATATAGCTTTGTTGCAGCCAACCTCTCCAATAAGACCACTTAATTTAGTTTCAGAAGGAGTAAAAATTTTAAAAAAGAACAAAAAATTTAAAAATCTCATACATATAGAAAAAACCTATATAAATATCGGAAACATTAACAAAAAAAATCAATGGAAAGCTTTAAATGCAGGGTTAAAGAGAACACAGGATATTAAGAATCAGTATAGACCATCAGGATGTTTATTTTTATATGAAAGAAAAAGTATTGAAAAAAAAAATCTGTTTGAAAAAAGAAAAAATTTCGGATTTTACAATAAAAAAATTATAGAGACCGTTAACATAGATAACGAGGAAGATTTTTCAACTTTAAACAAACTTTTAAAAAAAAAAAATATTTTAAAAAGCTATAAATAGATGAAAAAAAGAATTTATTTTACTATTGAAACCAAAGTTAGAGAGTTTTATTCAAGAATCTTGTTTTCTATTCTTGCAGCAGAAAGGGGTTATTCAGTTGTTATTGGTTCAAGAGGCCATTTTTTTAGATTTAAAGATAAATTGAAAAAAGGAATTTTTTTAACCAATGGAAACACTGTAAGGTTAAGCTATATATCTACAATATTTAAAAAACTTGGATTTAAAATAGGACATCTAGATGAAGAGGGAGCCATTACATTTAGTTATGAGCATCACATTTGGCGATATGATTTTGAATTATTTAAAAAAATAGATTTTTTTTTCTGTGGTGGAGAACGTGAAAAAAAAGCAATACTAGCAAATAACCTTGAAGGCAACCCAGAAGAAAAAATTATTGTAACTGGCAATACTCGATTTGATCTATTAAAAGAAAATTTTTTAAAGCTTTATGACTCTGATAAAGTAAAAATAAAAGAAAAATATGGAAGTTTTGTTTTAATAACTACGAAATTTAACAAAATTAATGTTATAAAAAAAAAAGATAGCATGGATTATTTTCAAGGTGCTATTAGCAGTGGTTATATAAGAAGAGATTGTGATAAATATTACGCAGAAGAGTCAGTTAAAAATGATATTAAAACCAAAGAAGAGTTAGAAAATTTTTTAATCAATATAGATAAAAAATTTCCAGATACAAAATTCTTATTAAAACCACATCCAGGAGAAAATTATAGATATTGGAACGATTTTAAAAATAGAATCAAACAAGATAATTTATTTATTATTCCAGTAAATGAATATCATACGAATGCATTTATTTTAGCTTGTGATTTAATGATTGCAAGCAATTGTACCACATTGTTAGAGGCTTACTTGATAAAAAAATCGGGAATAAATTTTTTACCATATGACAATACAAAGGTTCATTATGAATTACCTAAAGCTGTCTCGATTAATTGTTATACAACTAATCAATTAATTGAAAAAATAAAAGATATACTTAAATCAAAAAAATTTAATAGAAAGCAATTATCAATCAAAGAAAAAAATTTTCTTTCATTCAGTATAGCGAATACAAACGAAGGCTCTGCTGATAAAATGTTAGACTATCTTGACAAATTAAAGATAGATAATAATACAAACGATAAGTTTACGATTTATTCTTTTTCATTTATTTATTATATTAAAGAGTTTCTTATAAAAATTTTAAATAAATATATTCGCAGACATTCATATTTATCAAATACACAAGAGTATATGAAACAAAAATACCCTGGATTAACTTTATCTGAAATAAAAACTTTAAAAAACTCTATCTGCAATTTAATGAATTTAGATAAAAAAAATTTTGTTATTAAACGAATTATGCCTGGATTATTTATAATTGAAAAAATTTAAATATAATTAATGCAAAGTCTTTATCTATTATTATTTAAATTAAAACTAATAAATTTGAAAATCTTATGAGTAATACGTACGTCATAATGCCAGTTAAGTATCAATCCAAAAGACTAAAGAATAAAAATATTTTACCAATAAATAATTTGCCAATGTTTGTGTATGTTTTTAAAAAAATACAAAAACTTAAAACTATTAAAAAAATTTTAGTTTCTACAGAAAGCAAGATAATTAAAAAACTATGTATTGATTATAAGATAAATTTTATAAGTAGACCTAAATATTTAGCAAAGCCAAATATTGAAAAGCAAGCCGTTGTAGTACATGCAATTAAGAAATCTAAATTTATAAAAAAAAATGATATAATAATTTCTATACAGCCCAATAGTCCAGAAATTAAAATTAACGATCTCTCAAAAGCTCTAAATTTTTTTAAAAACAAGCTTTATTTAAAATCAGATATTAAGGAATTAATTTGTGTAAATAGTGAAAACATTCAAAACCCTGCTTTTAGAATTTTAACATATAAAGCTGCTTTTCAAAAAACATTAAGTACAAAAATAGGAGTTTATTTTGCAGATTATGAAGATATCCACGATATGAAAGATTATTTAAAAGTAATAAAAAAAATTAAAAAAAATAATGAATTATAAAAATTCAAAGAAAATCAAAATTGCTTTTTTTATATCTAGTGACGGTTATGGTCATACAGTAAGACAATCAAGCATTATAAAGCAGCTACTAATAAACTATAAAAATTATAATTTAGATATTCATATCTTTGGTGACGATATTTTAAAAAAAATTAAATTTAATCTCCCAAATAAGATTAATTTTCACAAAAATGATAATATTATTCAAACTAAGAAAAATATGGACGGTACTTTATCAATATTAAAAACAAAAAAAATTTTTGGTAAATGGAAAAAAATAAAAAAAAATTTAGTTGATGAAATAAAGATAAAAATTAAAGGTTTTGATTTAGTAGTGTCAGATAGTGTGCCACATGTCATTGATGCATCCAGTGAACTTGGTATTTATGTTATAAACATATCACATTTTACTTGGGATTGGTTTTATAAAAAAACATTCAAAAATGATTCTATCTATAAAGAATTATCTAACAGTTATCAAAAAGCAAATGAATTTATTTTTCCACCACTAACGGACCACGAAATTTTAAAAAAGTACAAAAAGAAAATTTCTAATATTAATTTTATAATTACCGATAGTTTTGTAGATAGTGATACAAATATAGTTAATAAAAAAAATTTAATGAGATGTATAATGATGGATAATGGGTCAAAAGTTTTGAGCAAAAAAATATCAAATATCATTAAATATATCGAAAACCTTGATAATTTATACTTTATTATATGTGGCAGTTCATTCAAAAAATCTCAAATAGATTTTTTAAGTAAAATTAAAAATTGTAAAATTGAAAAAAATCTTAAAAAGATACATGCTTATATTTCATCTTGTGATTTCTTAATTGCTAGGGGTGGCTACAATACTATTACTGAATGTTTAATTTTAAACAAGCCAACATTATTGTACAGTGAAAAAAAAAATAAAGAAGTTGAAGGAAATATAAATTTTCTAAAAAAAATGAAATTAACAAAAGAAATTAATGATAATTTTTTTACACATTCATTTAAAACTCAAATTAATAATTTTATTTCAAATAATCTCAAAGGAATAAAAAATAATTTTTCTAAATATAGATTTAATAATAATGGGTCAAAACAAGCTTGTAAAATAATAATCTCACGTTTATCATGAACATCTTGAGATTATAGAAAAAAATATATGACTAAAATAATAGCTGAATTGTGCCAAAATCATATGGGTGATAAGTTTTTATTAGATGAAATGGTTTCTGCTGCTTCTGAGGCAGGTGCTAATTATTGCAAAATACAGTCAATTCAATCTAAAGATTTAACTCATCGTAAAAGATTTGATACGGGATTGATAGAAGGTGGCATAACAAAAGTTATAAAAAGACCATATAAAATCGAAATAAAGAGATTAAGACCTTTGGATTTAGGAGATGATGATCATTATTTATTTTTAGAGTTATGTAAAAAATACAAAATTGAGCCTCTAACAACAATTTTCAATCGAAGTAGACTTGAATTTTTGAGTAAATTAAAATTAAAAGCAATAAAAATTGCAAGCTTTGATTGTGCATCCTTTGAATTGTTAAAAGATATATCTAAATCTAATTTTAAAAAAATTTATTTATCAACAGGAGCAACATATGACAGTGAAATAATTCAAGCAAAAAAAATTTTAAGTAAAAAAGATCTAACAATATTGCACTGCATTTCAATTTATCCAACTACACCAAATGTAGCAAATATGAATAGAATAAATTTCTTAAAAAAAATAAATAAAAGTGTTGGATTTAGTGATCATTCTAATCCAAATAAATATGGAAATGTTCTTGCACTTGTTGCGCTCTCGATGAAAATAGACGTACTTGAAAGACATTTTACAATCGTTGAAAAAGAAAAAACAAAAGATGGAGTGGTATCAGTAAATTTTAAACAATTAAAAAAATTAGTAAAACTCTCCAAAGAGAGCAGCAGTGAAATCAAAAAGAGATTAAAAAGAGTATTAAATTTAGAGAATATTAAGGGTCAAGAAAAAAGAGATCTAACACAAATTGAATTGTTAAATAGAGATTATTATCAAGGTAGATTTGCAAGTAAGATAAATAAAAAATTGATCTATAATTGGGAAAAATTTTAATTTTAAATTAGTGTACAACTTAAAAAATATTTTTTTAAAGATAAAGGAATGTCCACTATGTAAGTCAAAAAATAAAAAAATATATAAAAAAGTATATTCAAATAAATACTCCGAATTAATCTCAGATAGTTTAAAAATTAAAGAGAAAAAATTATTAGATTCTATTAAAAATTATAAATGCCAAGAATGTGGTTTAATTTATAAAAACTTATGGTTTAATAAGAAATACTTAAATCATTTTTATAATAAAATTGATCCTGTTCATTCAAAAGGATGGGATGTGAGTTCAAAATTTTTTTCAAAATTTTCTTTTTTAGCTACTGTTAAAAGTTTTATAGATGAAAATGCCAATAAATTAAAAAAAAGGGAATTCGAAAGATCAATAATTTCAATTTTGACAAGTGCAGATGTTTCAAAAAAAAACTCTAAAGATATTCATGATTTTATAGTTGAGCTAAAAAAAAATAATATTGATTATATTAAAAAAAAAAAAAATCATGTATCTGAATACATCTTAACACCCAGAAGTTTTTCCAGATTTAAAGGATTTGGAGATAAAAAATTACTCAATCATATTAAAAATGTTGTTGGTGAGATTAATAGCGTTACAGAAATAGGATGTCCAAGATGGGGATTTTTAGAAAAAAAAATTAAGATTAAGAGTAAATATTTTCTTACAAAAAAAACGTGTGGATATTGGAATAAATCGTGTATTAAAAATGATATAAACTGTATTAATAGTATCGATCAAAAAGTTGTAATAATTTCAAAATTAAAAAAAATAAATGATTATGTAGGAATTTATTTATACTTAGACCACACAATGAAACCATTTGATTTAGTTAAAAATCTGTTAAAAAAATCAAAATCATGTGGAATTATTTTAGAAAATGGACAAGATCAACTCAGGAAAGGAATTGCAATACAGCATTTCACATTATGGAATAATTATTCAATGAAGTATTTGGCAAAAATGTGTAAAAAAAAAATTGATAATTCATTTAAACCTATAGAAAATTCAGGACATAAATTCTATTTATTGTATTAAAAATGAAACATATAAAAATAACAATCCCATCAAATAAATCACCAGAATACATTAATGACTTTTTTGGTAGGAAAAAATTTTATAAATTTCTTGAAATTAAAAAAGAAAAAAAAAAATTAATTCAAGATAGACCTTATTATCCAGAATTAAGAGATCTATATAGGCTATATAAATTTATAATTGACAATAAAAGAACTACTATTTTAGAATTTGGAACTGGGTGGTCAACACTAGTTATACTTTCTGCAATATTAGAGTTGGATAAACAGTACTTAGATAAAATCAAAAATGTTAGAAAAAAAGACAAATTTAAAATTTTTGTTGTTGATAATGAATCAAAATATCTAAACATTTCTAAAAAACGAATCTTAAATTTTAAAAAAGAAATTAAAGACAAAAAAAATAATATTAGCTTTCTTTTTTCCGATGTAACATTTTCAAAGATTGATAATCAATATTGTAATATTTATAAAAAGATTCCACTTTGTAACCCTGATTTTATTTATTTAGATGGACCGAATTTATTTAAAATAAAAAATACCCTTAATAATTTTACTAATAAACATCATGATATGATGCCCATGGTTGCTAATATTTTAAATATGGAGCCATTTTTAATACCTGGAACAATCATTTTAGCTGATGGACGGACTGCAAATATGAGGTTCCTTCAAAAAAATTTAAAAAGAAATTGGGTGTATAAACATGATGTAGTTAATGACCAAAATATCTTATATTTAGATGAAGAACCACTAGGGAAGATTAATTCTAATCTTTTGAAATTTTATACGTCATGATAAGCGATAATAAAATTGAGAAAATCTCAAAACTTTATAAAGATTTAAAAAATCTCTATAATAAAAAAATAAATATTCATAAATATCTGAAAAAAAAAAGATTTATAAATCAAGAGGCTATTCAAATTTCTTATGATTTACAGTCTGGTTCTTATATTAAAAAATTAAATAGATATAAAAATATAGATAAAAAAGTATTTCAAATATTTAATAATACTTTACATAAAAATTTTACAAATATTAAATCAGTTTTAGATTTTGGTTCTGGTGAATTAACAAGATTTAATTATGTTATTGACTTTTTAAGTAATAAAAAAAAAATTCAGTATTTTGCTTGTGATATTTCATTAAACAGATTGCATGTAGGAAAATTTTTTTTTGATAGATCGTATAAAAAAAAAGGTGTAAATCTAAATTTATTTGTAGTAGATAACTTTAGACTGCCACTTCCGGATAACTCTATTGATGTTATTATAACTTGCCATGCAATCGAGCCAAATAGAAAAAATAAAGAGAAAATTATTAAAGAACTTTTACGTGTAAGTAAAAAAGGATTATGTCTTATGGAGCCACATTATGAGGCTGCAACTATAGATCAAAAAAAGCGCATGGACTATCATAAGTATGTTAAAGGAATTCCAAAATTTTTAGATAAAATGAAATATAACTATAAAATAATAACTAAAAATGCCCATATAAACCCCAATAACCCTTCCTCAATATTTGTGGTAAAAAAGAAAAAAATTACGAAATATGCAAAAATTCAATTTATTAATCCTCTTAACAAGAAGAATTTAGTAAAATTGAGAAATTTTTTATATTGCACATATTCAGGAAGATTATTTCCTGTGTTTGATGGTATTACAATTTTTTCAAACAATTCATCTATATTTTTACCCAAACCATTTAAAATAAAAAAATGATTAAAAGAAGCAAAAAGTCATTACTAATTTATTTTGAAATTTGGCGAATTTTAAAACCTTTTAGGAAAATACAAATAATAATTTTATTTTTATTATCTTTATTTTCTGGATTCTTTGAAGTTGTTTCAATTGGAGCAATTATACCTTTCATAGATATTATGCTCGATCCTGTCTCAATTGGCAAATATTTAAAGTATCTATCTTTCTTAAATTTTAGTTCATCTGATTTAAATAATTTTTCTGAATATGAAATTAAATTATTTGTTACAGTTGTGTTTATATTATCAATTATACTGTCAGCTATATTTAGATTTATGCTGTATTATTTAAATGTAAAGATAGCATATCTTACTGATTTTGATTTAAAAAATCTTACTTTTGAAAAGATAAATTATACAAGTTTATCATTTAGAAAAAAATTAAATATAAATGAAACTTTATCAAGCTTTGAAAAAATTCAAACAATATTTAAATCGCTACATTCAATTTTATTAGTAATTTGTTACACAATTTTTTCTGCTTTTATAATTGCCGGTCTATTTTATATAGATCCTTATATAATAACTATACTAGGTATTTTTACGTTAATTTATTATTCCATTATTAATATGATAACAAAAAAAATTATTAAATCAGAAAGTAAAAAAAATGCGATTAGTACAGATGTAAAGTTTAAAATTTTGAATTATTCTTTTAATTATTTTAAAAATATTATTTTAGATAAAATACAAAAATTTTATATAAAAAATTTTAGATTAGCACTTTTTATTTTGGCAAAATCAAATATAAAAACTAAATGGATTACTGCGCTTGCATCAAACTTTTTTATAACTTTGTTATTTATTTTTGTTGCAATTATCATTTTTCAACTTAGCGAAAGTAACAATTTTGTTGATTATCTTCCAAAAATTGTAGGAATTTCATTTGGCGCACAAAAATTAATTACAAGTTTGAATAATATTTTTAACAATTATCAAAAAATTCTTTTTTTACAAGAACCTTTAATTGACGCTCTCTTTTTTATAAAAAGAATAATTATTGTAAAAAAAGAAAAAATTACACCAAGAAAACAGATTGATTATAAGGATTTTAGTGAACTGAAATTAAAAAAAATTTATTATTCAATAAATAGGAAAGAACTTTTTAATAATTTTAATTTAATAATTAAATCAAAAGATAAAATTTTATTGTCAGGGAAAACAGGTGCAGGCAAAACATCCCTAGCAGAAATAATTTCTGGTTTAAATGATAGTTATAAAGGTGATATTATTTTAAATAAAAAAAAAATTAAAAGAGATAATTTAGAAAATATAAGAGATTTTTTTTCTATCGTACCTCAAAATATTTTTATATTTGAGGCAACAATTCTGGAAAATATTGTTAACAACGTAGAAAATGAGAAGGTAGATTTAGATAAACTAAAATTAGCAATTAAATGCACAGAACTAGAAAAATTTGTAAATAATAAAAAAGATAAATTAAATTATGTTTTGGATTTGGATGGTCAAAACATTTCTGGTGGTCAAAAACAAAGAATTGGGATTGCGAGAGCTTTATACAAAAATACACCTATAATTATTTTTGATGAAGCAACCAATGCTCTTGATGAAAAGACAGAAAATAAAATTTATAAAAATATCAAAAAATTTTACAACAACAAAACATTTATATGCATAAGTCATAATAACAAAATTACACGATTCTTTAATAAAAAAGTGAATATATAATTTATGAATGAAAATATTGAGACTAATAGACATAAAAGAAAATTTTTAAATTTTATCTACAAACACATTCTTAATAAAGAAGATATAAAGATATTAGAGTTTGGAGTAAGTGAGCGAGGATTATCTACAAAAATCTTTTTAGATGTTTGTGAAAAAAATCAAGGAGAACTTATCTCAATAGATATAAATGCCAACTCAAAAAAATTTAAAACTAATAAGTGGACTTTTGTTAATACAAGAGATGATAATTTTTTAGAGATAGAAAAATTTATTAAAAATAAAAAATTTGATATTATTTATTTAGATACAATCCATAAGGCAGACCATGTTGAAAAAATTTTATTTTATTATTTTAATTATCTTAAAAAATTTGGATTTTTTATTATAGATGATACATCTTCATTGCCATATATTAAATCAAGAGAAAAAAATAATTTTTCCCAAGAAATAAATAATCAAGAAACTTTTGATAGAATATTAGAAATTTTTAATGAAAATCACGAAAACATAGATTTAGAATTTTCTTTTGTTGGGACTGGTATTGCTAAAATTCAAAAACTTAATGATAACATATTAAACAAACCTAAAAAAATTAATTATAGACAAATATCGATTAAAAATTTTTTAAGAAAAATTGTATTAAAAATAAAGAAGTAAATTGTTATGACAGAAATATATAGTTTGTTTTTATCTTCAAAAAATTATTCTTCAAAATATAAAAAATATTTTAAGATTTATGAAGATTTGTTTAAAAGATTTAAAAATAAAGATGTAACTTTTATTGAAATTGGAGTTCAAGATGGTGGAAGTTTAAAAGTTTGGCAAGAATTTTTTGGTCCAAATAGCAAAATAATTGGTATAGACCTAAATCCAAAATGTAAAAAATTTGAAAATGAAAATATAAAAATTTATATTGGTTCTCAATCAAGCAGAACTTTTTGGGTGAAATTATTTAATGAGCTAGGAAAAGTTGATATAATAATTGATGATGGAGGTCACACCAATCATCAACAAATAATTACGGCAATAAACTGCATACCCAATATCAAAGATGGAGGAATTTTAGTAACTGAGGATGTTCATACTAGTTATTTAAAAAGATTTAATAATCCAAGTAAATATTCATTTATAAATTTTGTAAAAAAAACTATCGACGACATAAATTCTTTATTCCCAGAAATAAAAAAATTCAAATTTTCATTAAATAAATATGTTTATTCAATTCAAAATTTTGAAAGCATGGTAGTATTTTTTGTAGATAGAACTAGATGCGAGATAAATGAAATTATAGGTAATGATGGAGATATATCTAATCATGAGGATTACAGAGAGCTAGATACAGAGTCTAAATTTTTTAAAAAATTAAAAATTTTAAGAAATTTCAAAAAAAGACTATCATTTTTAAGATTAAGAAAATTTTTTAGATAAATTTTTATATGTGTGTAAATATAATCAAAATTACAATTATAAAAAGTTATAAACCTAGGATCAAAATTGAAAGATAAAAAGATCAAAATATTTAATTTTAATCTAACTTTTTCAGATTTATTTTTTTTATATCAACAAATTTCATCAAAAAAATCCTTTTTAAGGAGCACACATAATCTTTTTTTAAAAAAAAATATCAATATCAAAGGAAGTATTGCAGATCTTGGTTCAGGAAATAATTATGAATATCACAAGTATATTAAAGATAAAAAAGTTAAAGTTGATCGTTTTGATTTTCATAAAGTAGACAAAGAATCATTTAGAGTAAATCTAGAAAAAAAATTCACTTTTAAAAAAAAATATGAATGTATATTAATATTTAATGTTATGGAGCACATACTTAATAATGAAAATTTAATAAACTCTATAAGTAAAAATTTGAAAAAAAAAGGCAAACTGGAAATTTTTGTGCCTTTCATGTTTAGATTCCATTCAGATCCCAATGACTTTTTTAGACCAACTCATACATATTTGATAAATTTACTCGAAAAAAATGGGTTTAAAGTTCAAACAAATTTAATTGCAGTTGGACCAATGTCTGTCATTTTGGAAATTTTGTTTAAATATCTTAAATTAGACATCTTAAAGTTTTTTGTATCTATATTATTTATATTATTAAATAAATTTTTTAATCTTTTTTCAAAAGATTTTAAAAATTATTATTGTGGAACTCATTGTAGTTGTATTAAAAAATGACAAAAACAATATGATTAGAAAATTAATATTTTTAGTTTTTAGAAATAATTATCGTATTGCAGCTTTAGGAAACTTTGGTAAGTCAACAAAATATGATGATATTTTACTCATCTCATTTGGAGGAAGATTAAAATCTATTATTGGAAAAGTTTTATTTTTTTTTAAATTAGGTAAATTTATTTCAATTGATGGAGATCCTTTGCTAAATAACGAAAATATATCAATAAATTTGTGGTATACTGGAACTAGCTTAAAAATTTCAAAACAATTCAGACATTTAAATAATAATTTTGTTAACATGAATAATCCAATTATAAAAAAGGAACAAAAGTTATTCCAAATTTATCCTATTATTAAAAAGAATTACAAAATAAATAAAAAAATAAAAATAATTTTTATGGGAAAAATATTTTTTCAGTCAGAAAATTCTAGCTTTATTAATTCTGAAATTTTAAAAATGAGTCAAAAAAAAATTATGAATGATTTTTCTTTGATAGATAAAAAAAATTTTTGGTCAGAATTAAAATGCCCGCAAGAAGACATTATTAAATTTGAGAGTTACAAGATATTTAAAACTTATTTAAGAGAACAAATTATTATTGAAATAAATAAAAATTTCAAAAATTATTTTGATGTTTATGGCGAAGATAAAAAACAAATTGGTTTAGAATTTTTAAGCCCTATTTATAACGCAAAAAAAGTAAAAGAAATTTATAAAGGCAATATTTGTATCGATACGGGATCAATATTGGGAAGCTTATCGCTGCATCCTAGATCTATACAAATTATAGAAAGTGGAGGTTTATTAATTCAATCTAAACAAGAGGACTCTAATTTAATTTGGGGACAAATGACCGACAAAGTAGTTTTTAATAATATAAATGTTTTATTAAAAGAGTTAGAAAAATACCTCTTAGATCCTAAAAAATGTGATGAAACTTTAGAAATGATATTTAGAAATTTTAGCGATAGCAAAATCAAGATAAAGCAAATTTTAAACAAATCGTTATTCAATCTAAATTAATGACAAAAAAAATTTTTTATTGGTCACCTTACCTTGGAAGAGTAGCTACAATTAGGAGCGTTTTAAATTCAATGATAGGACTTAGTAGTTTACATAACAATAAATATAATATTTCAATAATTAATTGTTATGGGGAATGGGACAAGTATATTTCAAGTCTAAAAAGTAATAAGATTAAAATAATAAATATACAAAAAAAAATTAAATTTAATATTGATATCTATGGTTTTGTAATTTCAAGACTCATATATTTGATGACATTATTTTTGTCTTACGGAAAATTAAGAAATTTATTAATAAAAAAAAAACCTGATTATTTAGTAGTCCATTTATTAACATTTATTCCCTTTATTTTATTTTTTAATAATACTTTTAAGACAAAGTTGATTTTAAGAATTTCTGGAAAACCAAAGCTGTTTTTTTTTCGTAAGA